>Ga0114960_10000307_pt1 | contig 40824 bp, 35 predicted proteins | sample C_130625_MF_Meta_FD_92637 | JGI IMG/M metagenome (GOLD analysis project Ga0114960, IMG submission 92637) | Freshwater microbial communities from Lake Croche, Canada to study carbon cycling - C_130625_MF_MetaG | ecosystem: Environmental > Aquatic > Freshwater > Lake | place: Lake Croche, Canada...
GGTATCATTCGTTTCATCATTCCCTCGATGCCTGCTTTTAATGTTACCATACTGGAAGGGCAACCACTACAAGAGCCTTGAAGCATTAGGTTAACAATTCCATCGTTATAACTTTTAAATTGAATGGCGCCACCATCCATTTCCACTGCAGGCTTTACATAATTTTCTAATAATTCTTTAACACGCTTTACTACATCGTCGTCATCTGCGTGTACTGTATTGGTAGCTTCTTGTTTAATTTTGGCAACTTCTTCTTCATTGATGACGATTCCACCGTTTTCTAAATATTCTTTTAAAAAGGTTTTGATGGTTGGAATTACATCCTGCCAATCATCCGTGTTGGCACTTTTAGTTAAAGTAATAAAATTACTGGCAATGAAGACACTTTTAATAAAAGGGAAACTAAATAATTCTTTTGCCAAAGGGGAAGGGCCTGCAAGGCTTTCATCTGCAATGTCAATACTTTTTCCAGGATACAATAATTTGTTAGCAACAAATTTCATCGTTTCTGGATTTGGGGTCATTTCAGTATAAATGCTCACAATCGTATTTCCTGTAGTAATCATAAAATTTTTATTTAATATTCCTAGAACAAAATTAATCAAAAAAACGCCCATTCTATATCAATGATTGGGAACCGATTTTATTTTTCCGATATCGAAAAGAAAAATTAATCCTTAATGATGCTTAATTTTGCATAATTAAGCATTATTTTCTTTTCACCATTGTTGTCAAATACAATCAGTGCAATTGGATTGTGTGCCGAGCCTTCAATTTCTTTGATGACACCATAACCAAATTTTTGATGCTCTACTTTAATGCCTGCTTCCAATTGTGAAGGGTCGGCTGCTACAAAATTTACCGAGGGTATATGATTCTTATTCAATGTACTAGGAGGTACAACTGGCATATAGCTTGGTTTACTTGAACTATTTGAATCAGCACTTGCTTTGCTAGGACCTTGCTCCTGCCAACCTTTGCTATTTCCACCATGCATGCGATCATAGGCCGAACCCCAACCTGAGCTTTGGTTTCTGGCACCACCACCCATGTTGGTTTTATCTAGTTGCTCTTGAGGCATCTCCTCTATAAAACGACTTGGATCATTTTGAACCAATTGACCAAAACGATACCTTGAATTGGAATAAGTTAGCCATAAATGTTTTTTGGCTCTCGTCACTGCAACATAAAATAACCTTCTTTCTTCTTCTAATTCTTCCCTTGTATTGATACTCATTCCACTTGGAAATAAAGTTTCTTCTAGCCCTACCACAAATACACAATCAAATTCCAAGCCTTTAGCAGCATGAACGGTCATCAATTTCACTGTGTCTTCATGATTGTTGTCATTATCTGCGTCGGTGATCAAGGTAATTTGTTGCAAATAAGATCCTAAACTTTTATCGCCCAATTCACCATCTTCATTGCTTGGACTTTCGGTCCACTCTTTAATAGAGTTTAACAATTCCTGCACGTTTTCATAGCGGGCTAATCCTTCGGTACTTTTATCATTAAACAATTCTTTGACAATATTTGTATGCTTACCAACTTGTACAGCAACATCAGCAGCGTTGTGTTTTGTGAATTGATTTTGAAAATATTTTATCATGGTCACAAATGCTTCAATGGCAGTTAGTGTACCTGCTTTAAAACCGAAAGCCTTGGCTTTCTCCAACACTTCAAAAAATGTGATATTGTTTTCGCCTGCCAATACAATACATTTTTCTACGGTAGTTTTACCAATACCCCTTACTGGATAATTAATAATTCTTTTTAATGCTTCCTCATCTTTTGTATTCACAATTAATCGCAAGTAAGCAATAAAATCTTTTACTTCCTTTCTTTGGTAAAAGCTCAATCCCCCATAAATTTTATAAGCGATTCCGGTGCGTCTTAAACTTTCCTCAAACGACCTTGATTGTGCATTGGTACGGTATAAAATAACAAAGTCCTTATTAAAAAAATGATTCCTTAATTTATTTTCTTGAATAATATCAGCTACAAATTTTCCTTCCTCATTGTCGGTCATCGTACGTACCAACTTAATTTTATCTCCTTCGGCATTATCTGTCCATAATTCTTTTGGAATTTGACCTTTGTTATTTTTTATGACTTGATTGGCTACTTCAATAATATTTTTACTACTTCGATAATTCTGTTCAAGTTTTACCAATTTTACATCGTCATAATCTTTTTGAAATTGTAGAATATTTTCAATAGTGGCCCCCCTAAAACTATAGATGCTTTGTGCATCATCACCCACAACACATAGGTTTTCATGAACTGCAGCAAGTAATTTAGCAATTTGATATTGTACGGGATTGGTATCTTGGTACTCATCAATTAATATATATTTAAACTTGTGTTGGTATTTGTGAAGTACTTCCGAGAAGTCACGTAAAAGCTCATGCATTTTAAATAATAAATCATCAAAATCCATAGCTCCACTTTTGAAACAACGGGCAACATAGCTTGCATAAATTTCTGCTATTTGTGGACGATTTGATCTTGCATCTTCCTGCTTCAAAAAATTATCCATTGCGTATTCAGCAGGTCCTAATAAAGCATTTTTTGCACTAGATATTCTATTTAAAACTATATTAGGTTTATACAATTTATCATCCAAACCCATATCGTTTATCACTTGTTTTAAAACAGATTTTGAATCGTCTGAATCATAAATAGTAAAACTTTGAGGGTATCCTAACTTTGCAGCTTCTGCTCTTAATATGCGTGCAAAAACACTATGGAAGGTTCCAATATATAAATTCCTTGCTTCCGTATTTCCAAGCGCTTTTTCAACACGCTCCTTCATTTCGGCAGCAGCTTTATTTGTAAAAGTTAATGCTAAAATATTAAAGGAGTCAACACCGCTAAACATCAAATGAGCTATACGGGAAGTTAATACTTTTGTTTTACCACTGCCGGCCCCAGCGATTATCATAAGTGGGCCATTCATATGTAAAACTGCTTCTTTTTGTCTATCGTTTAGTTCTGTTAAATACGCTTGCTGCATGTAGCGAAGATAACACTCCTTCCATCAAAAATTGAAAACGTGGAAAATTAAAAACTCCCATTTTATGTGTGGGAGGTTAAAATTAATCAGGGCACCCGTTTATGGGGAGAAGATGCGAATGCATCTGATGTGTAGAAAAAGTATGTATAAAAAAACCCCACACATAAAATGGTGGGGTTTTTTATAAAATAAAAATAAATTACTTCTTTTCTAATAATTTGAAGAATTGATCTAATTGAGGTAAGATAACAATTCTAGTACGTCTGTTTTTTGCTCTTCCTTCTTCCGTACTGTTGTCAGTTAAAGGTAAATATTCTGATCTACCTGCAGCAGTCATACGCTTAGGATCTAAATGGTAAGTATCTTGTAAAATACGTACCACTGTTGTAGCACGCTTTACAGATAAATCCCAGTTGTCTTCTAACAAGCTATTGTTTCCAGACAATTGCTTTGTATCTGTATGACCTTCCACCATAAATTCAATATCAGGTTGTGCAGCTAAAACTTTAGCAACTTTACCCAATACTACTTTTGCTTTATCAGTTACTGTAAAGCTTCCACTCTTAAATAATAATTTATCAGAAATATCAACATATACTACACCTTTATCAACTTTAACATTGATGTCACCATCGCTTAAATCTCCAATAGCACCCTTTAAATTCATCACTAAATTCATGTTGATAGAATCTTTACGTGCAATTGAACTTTGTAAACCTTGGATGTATAAATCCTTTGCACCGATATTATCTAATGATTTTTTAATGCTTTCTGCTTGTGCACCAGAAACGACAGACATGTCTTTTAATTGACTTAACACCACATTGTTGTTAGCTTTTAAAAACTCAATTTGCTTGTTTAATTCGTCAATTGTTGATTGTGCAGATTTTACTTTTTCATTGGTCTTGTCATTTGAAGACTTACTTTTATTTAATTCGTCTTCAGTTGCACGCAATTTAGCTTGTAAATCGGCATATGCTCCATTCAATTGAGCAACTTTAGTTTCGCTTTCTTGTAATTTCTTAGGGCTTACACAACTATAAGCACCAATAGTTACAATAGCAAGTGCTAAAAAAATTTTACTTTTCATATTGTATTTATTTTTTAAATTTTATAGCCAATGGCTAGAACAAAAGTAGTAATATCAAATAGCCTTTCAAAACAATTCTTTATAAATTAACTTAAAACTAACCCTCAATATCGGTTGTGATACTATATTTCGGTATAAATCCTACAATTCCTTTAAAAAAGCCCACAATTTTGCGCTTATCTGCTATTTCATCGGCTGTTGTTAAAAAAGGTTCTCCAAAAACAACAACTTTATTTTTAAAATCAAGTGCAACCAGTACAATAGGGACTTGCGCATTTCTCGAAATATGGTAAAAGCCCGACTTTAAACGATTCACTTTTTTTCTTGTTCCCTCGGGAGAGATGGCTATATGAAAGCTTTCGTTTTCATTGTACATTCGAATCACTTGTTCAACTTGGTTTAAATTTTTACCTCTTTCTATGGCTATTCCACCCAATTTTCTAAGTATAACGCCTATAATACCAACGAAAAGCTCTTTCTTTCCGATAAAGTGTACGAATTCAAAATGCATTTTTTTCCTTACAGCAAGCCCTAAAAAAAAGTCTACAATATGGGTATGGGGCGCAACGACAATAATGGTTTTTTTCAACTCAAAAGGAAACGTACCCGCTACTTTCCAGCCACGTATTGTAAAAAACCACCAAGCAATTAATTTTTGCATAAAATAAATTATACCAAAGCTAATAATAAACGCGCATTTATAGTTGCATCTACTTTTTGCGAGGCTATTTTAACTATTTGTAAATTTGGATGGGTTGTTGGTTTTGAAAATTTTTCATACCATTTGTCATAATAGCGTAATAAAATACTAAAAGCATCCACCATATTTTCTGCTTCTAAAAATTGAAGGGTATTTTTTGTTTCCAACCCCCCCAACCTTTTTTGAATTCTCAAAGTGGCACTAATCAATGTTTCTTTACTAAAATTTCCATATTGTTGAAGTATAAAAGCTAACCTGTTTTCAAATGGAATGGTCAAAAAATAACAAACGCTATTGCGAATAGTTGTAAATAATGAATTTGGGATCATTACTGTACCAATTCGCTGACTTTCATCTTCAATCCATATGCATTTTTGATGGTTGGCAAAAGAAGCCAACGCACAGCCCACTAAATTTTCAAACATTTCTTGGCTTGGTTGAGGTTGTTGACCAATTGCGCCGAAAGCAGATCCTTTGTGATTGGCAAAGGCCTCTAAGTCAATGATATTTTCACCCATAAGTTGTAAAGCATGCAATATTTCGGTTTTACCTGAACCTGTATAACCACCTACTACCCGAAATTCAAAAGGAATAGTCAATTGATCATTTATCCACTTTCTAAATGATTTATAGCCACCATTTAATTGATATACTTTAAAGCCGTACATATCCAATAACCAGGCAACAGCACTACTTCTCATCCCTCCCCTCCAACAATATAGGACAATACTTGGTTGGGTGCAAGCATGTTTTACTTTAAAATCATTCACCCATTGCTCCACCTGGTTCACCATGTGTAACATTTTATTTCCAAAAAAGGGAAGTGCAATTTTAATTGCATTTTCTTTGCTTTGTTTTTTATAAATAGTACCCACGATTGCTCTTTCTTCATTATTGAAAAGTGGTAAGGAAATAGCGCCAGGTATGGCTGCTTGTGCAAATTCTAAAGGGCTTCGAACATCAATGATTAGTTGATTTTCGGTATGTTGTACAAATTCAATTATGCTCAATTTAAGAACGGCCATAGGACAAAGATAATCGCTTTAATTCGCTCTCTAGTGCCATAGGGTCAAAAGATAAATAGGGGGGGCTTTTAAACTCAAATTGGCTAGCGGTAAGCAAAGCATTTTGTAAATTAAAATGTTCTTGCTCAAAAAAGATTGCCCATTTTTTTTCAAACCAATAATTAGCTAAATAAGTTTGTTCCGTTTGCCCTGGTGTTGGAATTAAAATTAACTTCTTTTTAAAGGGTATTAACTCCATTAAAGTTGTATAACCACCTCTACAAAGAATGTATTCCGCATTTTGAATTTGTGCAACCAATTCATCGCCACTTAAATGGGCATACAAATTTCCATGCTGCGTAGATTTTTCGTATTGTTCTTTATCAGGTAGTCCGGCTACGATAACAAATGGTAAGTGTAATGTGTTTCCTTGTTGCCAAATTAAATGCTCTAAAAGGGTTCGCTGTGGCTCAGGCCCCGAAATGATGGCTAAAAAAGTGATTGCTTTGGCTTTTGTTTTGAGCCTAACATTAGGGCTGTTTTTTAAACGTGAAAGACAATTCATATACCAGCTCGACCCCTTTGGAAATTTGCTGGGATTTGATAATTTTCCTGCTAAATTAATTGGGGGCAACATATCTGGAATCCAATAACCATTGAATTGATTGATAAATGCATAGTTTATTTTTTGCATCAAATAGTTGCTCCATTTAAAACCAGTTTGTATCGCTAATTGATGTGTTATGAAAACACTTTTTATTTTTTTATGAAAAAATCCATATCGATTATCAGCAATGATTAAGTCAAAATCAATTTCCTTCGCTGTTTTTTTTAACCAATAATACTCATTGATAATAGAAACAATAATTTTAGGTATTTGTAATAAAAGGATGGGGTGTAAAAAAATACTTTTTTTTGCATATCGAATCCGATAACCTTTCAAAGGCAAAAAAATAGCACTAGGAATTGCTTGTTGTAATAATTTTTCTTGTTTTCCTTCACTAGCAATATAGACGATATAATCAAGTTCAATGAGTACATTTATTAGCTCAATACATCTTGTAGCATGTCCCAATCCCCAATCTAGTGGTGCAATACAAATTTTTTTTTGTGCCATTGATCACTAAATTAACAGAAAAGGATTTGACTACTTTTCAATGGTTAGCACCACTCCATTAATACAATACCTTAAACCTGTTGGAGGAGGACCATCCTCAAAAACATGACCTAAATGTGATTTACATTTTCCACATTGTACTTCAGTTCGATCCATTCCATGAGAATGATCGGGTGTATAAATAAGCGCTTGTTTCGTTATGGGTTCAAAAAAACTAGGCCATCCACATCCGCTACTAAATTTTGCATTGCTTTTAAACAAGGCATTGCCACATACCTTACAATGATAAGTGCCCACTTCTTTACTTTCTTCGAAGGGAGACGTAAATGGTCTTTCCGTTCCCTTTTGTCTTGCAACTGCAAAAACTTCAGGAGCTAAAATGTTTTCCCAAACACTGTCTGAAACTGTCACCGCATCTTTTTGATCGGGTTTATAATAAGGATTCGTTTGTTTTTCCATTTTATGATTGTCGGTTAAGGTTGCCTTTTTTGTGTGCTGTGCACATGCTGAGAAACTAACTAAAGTTAGCAAACAAAGTATTTTATACATATTAATCATTGCAATTGTAAAATTAAAGATAAGTATTTGAAACTTTTGTTAAGTTTTGAGTTGGATACTCATAAAATTTTACGTGAGTTCAGTATCTTTGTGTTCAACTCATTAGCATGTTTAATTTAATTTTATTTGGCCCTCCTGGTAGTGGCAAAGGCACTCAAAGTGAAAACATTATTGCCGCTTTTGGGTTACAGCATTTATCTACCGGAAATTTATTAAGAAATGAAATAGCCAATCAAACTATTTTAGGCTTAAAGGCTAAAACCTTAATGGATGCCGGTCAGTTAGTACCTGACGAGGTAGTGATTGGTATGGTTGATAATTTCATGAATGCACATCCAACAGCCAAAGGATTTTTGTTTGATGGATTTCCCCGAACAACTGCCCAATGCATTGCACTAGATGCTTTATTACAAGCAAGAAATAACGAAATTAATATAGTGTTGGCACTAGAAGTTTCAGAAGAAGAATTGGTAAAAAGGCTACTAGGACGCGGTGCCACATCAGGACGTAGTGATGATACCAATGAAACAATCATAAGAGCAAGAATAAAAGAGTACCAAGACAAAACAACAGCGGTTGCTACTTATTATGCTCAATTTGACAAAGTAGTCAATATACAAGGGGAAGGTTCTGTAGCACAAATCTATGCCGATTTGAAAAAAGAAATCGAAACAAGACTCGCTTAAAATTCACTTTTCAGCCCTTTGGAATTTATATATTCAATCCACCACAAGCACTAATCACTTGACCGGTAATATAACTACTTAATTCACTTGCTAAGAATAAGGTAGTGTTGGCAATTTCGGCTGCTTTACCAAATCTTCCCAAGGGAATTTTGGCTAAAAAATCATTCCCTGCTGCACCCTCATGTAAATAATGAGTCATATCTGTTTCAATAAAACCAGGCGCAATGGCATTGCATCGTATGTTACGGCTTCCTAATTCAGCGGCAATTGATTTTGTAAATCCAATAATACCAGCTTTGCTAGCTGCATAACTACTTTGACCTGCATTTCCCCTAATGCCAATAATAGAACTCATATTAATAATACTTCCACTTCTTGCTTTCATCATTGGTCGGATTACTTGCTTTGTCATGTTAAATACACTTTTTAAATTGATGTCCATGACTTCATCCCATTGTTCAGGCGTCATTCTTAGTAATAAATTATCTTTGGAAATGCCAGCGTTGTTTACGCAAATGTCTACTTTTCCAAATTGAGCAATTACCTCGTTCACAAAATTTTCACAAGCAACAAAGTCACCAGCATTGGCTTTAAAGCAAAGGCCTTTCACACCCATTTTTTCTATATCATCTACCAATTGAGATGCTTTTTCAGCACTACCCTCACTAACATAGGTAAAAGCAATATCCGCTCCATGTTCAGCTAGTTTCAAGGCAATAGCAGCACCAATTCCCCTGGCAGCTCCTGTAACTATGGCTAATTTTCCTGCTAATAATTTCATAATATCCTAAATTGTATGGCAAATATAAATTAATTCATGGCTTCGTGAACAGCTTTAATTTCCTCAATAAATTTCCTTTCGTTGGATAACCTCGGCACTTTGTGTTGACCGCCTAATTTGCTTTTTTGTTTTAACCATGTGTGAAAACAATTTTTTTTAACCGCAGTGATAATGGGTAGGCCCAAAGCAATATTTTTATACCTTTTTGCTTCATAATCACTATTTAAAGTTTGTAAATTTCTGTCAAGTGCAATAGTAAATGCGGGTAAGTCCACTGGGTTTTCTTCAAATTCAATTAACCATTCATGGGCCCCGGAAGAAGAGCCTGTCATGTAAATAGGGGCAGCTGTGTACTCTTTCATAATCACTCCAAATTCAGAACAAGCTTTACTGATAGCGGTATCGGTATTGTCAGCGATAACTTCTTCTCCAAAAGCATTGATAAATTGTTTGAGCCTGCCTGTAACTTTAATTCTATAAGGAGCAAGACTCGTAAATTGAATGGTATCGCCTACTAAATAACGCCAGAGGCCACCATTGCTGCTAATGACTATAGCATAATTTTTATGCAGGACCACTTTGTCTAGTCCAATGGTATTTGGGGCTGGTTTTCCATATTCTTCAGTTGGCATAAACTCATAAAAAATACCGTGTTGTAAAAACAACAGCATCCCTTCTTCGTTTACACGATCTTGAGCAGCAAAAAATCCTTCACTTGCATTGTAAATTTCTAGGTAATGACAATTAGATCCAATGATATTTTCAAATTGGGCTTTATAGGGTGTAAAAGAAACCCCTCCGTGGATATACAATTCAAAATTGGGCCACACCTCTTTTATATTTTTTTTGCCGGACAATGCTAATATGCGCTTCAACAATACCAATGTCCAGGTGGGCACGCCGGCAATGGAAGTTACATCTTCATGTAGGGTACTTTGCGCAAGACTTTCTATTTTTTCTTCCCATTCGTCCATGAGTGCAATTGAAAGCTCAGGAGTACGAATTAGGTTTGCCCAAAAAGGAGAGTTCTGCAACAACACCCCACTCAAATCACCGTATTGTATATTTTCTTTGATTGGATGTACTTGATGGCTGCCTCCAATGATTAAGCCTTTTCCTGTTAATAAATCGCTATTGGGTAAAGCATGATAATAAAGGGTAAGTACGTCTTTAGATGCTTGAAAATGATTGTCCTCAATACTTTCTTTGGTCAGGGGAATAAACTTACTTTTATCATTCGTGGTTCCACTACTTTTTGCAAACCAAGCTACAGGCGTATTCCAAACAACAGACTCCTCTCCTTCCATAATTTGATCAATGTAGGGTTTGAGGTCCTCATAGGTCTGTATCGGGACAATTTCTTTGAATTTTCGGATGTTGAAAATTTCGTTAAATCGAAACTTTCGCCCAAACTGGGTATATTGACCATGGGTAATTAAATCTTGCAATACTTCCCGTTGAGTGGCAACTGGGTTGTTCATCCAATGCTCAATGCGCCAATATCGAAAGCGAGCTAGTCTTGATAATGCGGGACTAAATATCTTCATAGGCTATTTTTGACCCATTTCAATAATCCAATCTTTACGTTTTAATTCAAAATTAGTACCTAGATAAAGCCTTCGAACTTGTTCATTCTCAGCTAGTTCTTCGGCAGTACCGTGTTTGAATATTTTACCTTCAATCAATAAATAAGCACGATCACAAATGGATAAAGTTTCGTTCACGTTGTGGTCTGTAATTAAAATGCCAATGTCTTTTAATTTTAATCTTGCTACAACCGATTGGATATCTTCTACAGCAATAGGATCAACGCCGGCAAAGGGTTCGTCTAATAAAATAAATTTTGGGTCCACAGCCAATGCACGTGCAATTTCAGTTCTTCTTCTTTCCCCTCCACTTAAACTATCCCCATTATTATGTCTAACATGATGTAAATTGAATTCATCCAATAAAGAAGCTAATTTATGCGCTCTTTCCCCTTTTGTTAATTTAGTCATTTCTAAAATAGCCATAATATTATCTTCTACTGATAATTTTCTAAATACACTTGCTTCCTGTGGTAAATAACCGATCCCCATTTGGGCTCTTTTATACATTGGCAATTTTGTAATGTCTTGTTCATTTAAAAAAACACGTCCTTCATCTGGGGCAATTAAACCGACTACCATGTAAAAAGTAGTTGTTTTTCCTGCACCATTGGGTCCCAAGAGGCCTACAATTTCTCCCTGTTTTACAGCAATACTTACTTGGTCTACAACCTTTCTATTCTTGTATTTTTTGATGAGCTTGTCTGTATGTATGGTTAGAATCACGCTGAATGTTTGTACAAAAATAAGGGTAAATCATTCTTTTAAACCGATTGGTTGTTATTATTAACTATTTTTGCAATCTATCTTTTAATATAAAGCTATGCATGTAATTGATCACTTAGTTCAGGCCAAAGACACCTTGGTTTCTTTTGAAGTATTGCCCCCATTAAAGGGTCGTACCATTTCCTATATCTATGAACATTTAGATCCATTAATGGAATTTAAACCCTCTTGGATCAATGTAACCTATCACCGTAGTGAAACCATTACCCGTTTAAATGCGCAAGGAATTGAAGAAAAAGTAGATGTACGCAAGCGTCCAGGAACGGTAGGTATTTGTGCTGCCATTATGAACCATTACAATGTGGACGCGGTGCCTCATATGATTTGCGGAGGCTTTTCCAAACGAGAAACCGAGGACGCTTTAATTGATTTACAATTTTTAGGTATTGACAATGTATTGGTATTAAGAGGCGACGCTGAAAAAGGACAAAAAACATTTGTTCCCGAACCCAATGGGAATCAACAAGCCATTGATTTATTAAAGCAAGTGGTGGGATTGAATAATGGCGAATATTTAGATAAAGAAATTATCAACGGCAGCAAGACCAATTTTTGCATGGGTGTATCCGGTTATCCTGAAAAACATTTTGAAGCACCTAGCATGGAATTTGATTTGCAAAGAGCAAAAGATAAAGTAGATGCAGGTGCACAATATATTATGACGCAAATGTTTTTTGACAACAAAAAATATTTTGAATATGTGGATGCATGTCGCAGCATGGGTATTAATGTTCCCATAATCCCTGGATTAAAACCAATCACGAATAAAAAACAATTGACAATTTTACCCAATATCTTTTTTGTAGATATTCCTGCCGATTTAAGAAACGCAATGCTAGCGGCCACCACAGACGAAGCATGTGAGCAAGTGGGAACTGAATGGTTAATTCAACAAAGCAAGGAATTAAAGGCTGCTGGTGTACCTGTGTTGCATTATTATACTTTGGGTAAACCTCAAGTGATAAAAAATGTAGTTGCGGCTGTATTTTAGGGGCTGGAACTTTTTATTATTTCTTATGTGTAGTTTGTAAGAAATCGTTGAATTGTTCAATGGTTAAATTTTTGGCAATTATTTTTTTATCCTTGTCTATTAAATAAAAAGTGGGTGTCTTGTATACATCATACAATTGTCTAATAGTGGTGGGTTTTTTCTCCATTATTTCTCTATTGTAATCTGCTTCGGTTTGGTATCCATTGTACCATTCTTGCAATTGATGTTCCTTAATAAAGTTTTTCCATGCAACAAGTTCCTTTGTGTTAATATTTACAGAAACTACTTTTACATTCAGTGATTTCCAACTTGCTTTGTAAATGGAATCTAATTTTGGAATTTCAACTTTACAATGTCCACAGGTTGGGTCCCAAAATGCAATAAAAATATATGGGGCAACAATGTTATGGAGTGAAAAAGGTTTTTCGTTGACATCATTCAAATTTAATAATGGTGCAGGCAGTCCCAATTGATTAGCCATTAAACTGTAGGCCCTATCTCTTAGTGATTTTTTGGAAGCATCATTTAAAAGTAAGGTGTCCCCTTTTGCAAAGTAGTTTTCATAAATATGTAAAAACACTTTGTCTTGACCCATAAATTCAGGACTAATGTATTTGTTGGTAAACTTAAATAGTAAAAAAGGATAAATCTCTTTGCCTGTTTTGGCTACTGTTAGCATGTATTGAACTTCTTCGATTATTGAATCTGGTTCTTTAGAAACATAATTTTTAAAATAGTCATCTAATTTTTTTTCAAAAAATGGAGTTCTCAATAGCCTATTGTCATTGAAAACAACATGATCCCAGTAATGATTTTTTACAAATCGATAGGGATACAGGGAATCCGCTTTACCATTGATGATGGGGATATTTGGCACATCGGGAACTTCCATTGTATTTAATAAAAAACTCATCATTGAGTTGGGATGGTCAGCTATAAATAATTTTCTAGATTGTTTAATTTCTTTGTCTTTATTTAAGTAGGCCTCTTTAAAATTTGTTGAATCTTTCGCTGTAATGGCAGATTTATAATTTTGTTCAATACTATTTAGTTGAATAAATAAGTCATTAATGGTTTTGGAATAACTTTGAAATAATTCATTTTCTTTGGACCCAGTGATGACAACCTTTTTTAAATCCAACGTATCAGCTGTTATTTTAAACTGTTGTTTATCATCAACTAAAAAATCAAAAAGGATGCTCATTTTTGGAGAAACAATAAAATAAATTCCAGGGGTTAATTTTTTATCTCCCGCAAACATACCCTCACTTTGATTATTGACAACGCAGGAGTCGGCAAAAACTTTTGCGTTGCCATAATTACTGCCTAAATAAATTTTTGTATTTTGAAATGGCTTAAGTTTAATTTGAATCTGATACCCAACTGCATCAATTGTTGGTTTTTTATTCAAATTTTTTGATTGAGCAGCCAATAGAAAAGGGAATAATAAAATGGCTAAAAATAGATTTTTCATAGTGTAAAAATATAAATTAAATGGATACGTTAAATTCTCCTTTTAATTACCTTTTATATACGGCTAGTTGAGTACCTTTGATGCTGTGAAAAAAATAAAACAAAAACCCGTTTTAGAAAAAGTCCTTATTGAGGATTATGCTGCGGAAGGAAAGTCCTTGGCAAGGGTTGATGGCAAAGTAATATTTGTAGAAGGTGCCGTTCCTGGTGATGTTGTGGATGTTCAGTTACAAAAAAATAAAACAGATTGGGCAGAAGGTTTTGTCAAACAATTTCATAGTTATTCAAGCAAAAGGGTCCAACCATTTTGCAATCACTTTGGGGTTTGCGGCGGCTGTCAATGGCAAATGCTTCCATATGAACAACAACTTGTTTACAAGCACAAACAAGTGGTGGATAACTTAACGAGAATCGCCAAAGTAACCTTACCAACGATCGCACCAATTATTGGAGCTACAGAAACAACTGGCTATCGAAATAAAGTAGAATATACTTTTGCCACAGAAGTATTTATACCTGCTCCAGCATTCAAAGCAATGAAAGCAACTGGTGGATTGCCGGTAACAATGCAAGGAGCAGGCGGCTTTCACGCTCGTGGTTTTTTTGAAAAAGTGGTTGAAATAGATACCTGTCATTTACAAATTGAGCCTACTAACTTACTAAGAAAGGCAGTTGTAAATTTTGCCATTGAAAATGAAATGCCTTTTTATAACATTAAACAACATCAAGGTTGGTTAAGAAATATGTTTGTGCGCAATACAACAGACGGCCAATGGATGGTGAACCTAATTTTGGGATACGAGGAAAAAGAAAAAAGAGAGGCTTTATTAAAATTGTTGTTACAACAATTCCCCCAAATAACGACGCTATTGTATACAATTAATTCAAAACGGAATGATAGTATGCAAGATTTAATACCACAGGTATTTTTTGGTAAAGGGTATATTGTTGAAATGTTAGAAGATTTTGCATTTAAAATAAGTCCAAAATCTTTTTTTCAAACCAATTCAAAACAAGCAACTACATTATACCAAGTGACAAGGGATTTTGCAGCCTTAACTGGAAAAGAGATCGTTTATGATTTGTATTGTGGTACTGGTAGCATTGGTATATTTTGTAGTAGATTGTCAAAAAAAATTATTGGGGTTGAATTTGTCGCAGAGGCAATTGAAGATGCTAAGGAAAATGCAAGTATGAATCAATTAACTTCAGCCGAATTTTTTGCCGGCGATGTTATCGAGGTATGTGACAATGCTTTTTTTGAAAAGCACGGTAAACCGGATGTCATTATTACAGATCCTCCTCGAGCGGGCATGCATGAAAAATTAGTACGAAAGTTATTAGAAATGGAAGCACCGATTATTGTTTATGTAAGTTGTAATCCGGCAACACAGGCTAGAGACCTTGCTTTATTGGATGAAAAATATGAAATTACCAAAATTCAACCTGTTGACATGTTTCCCCATACATTACATATTGAAAATGTAGTACAATTGAAAAGAAAGAAAATTTAAACGTATGAATCAATTTAGACCAACTGGGTATAACAGCCTACCGACGATTATTAAAAACTTATTGATCATTAATGGGCTTGTTTTTTTTGCTCAAAAAACATTTGGAGGTCAATATGGTAGCTTTAATTTTGAAGATGTTTTTGCTTTACATGCATTTCAAAGTGAATTATTTAGACCTTGGCAATTAATTACACATATGTTTTTGCATGGTGACCTCGGTCATATTTTTGGAAATATGTTAGCACTATGGATGTTTGGTTCTATTTTAGAAAATATATGGGGGCCAAAACAATTTTTATTATTTTATTTTTTGTGTGGTGTTGGTGCAGCAATGATTCATTTGGGCGCATTTTCTTTTGAAATAATGAATTACACAAAACAGTATCATCAGTTATTCATTGAACAAGGTTCGTTAACAGCTGCTGAAATTGATTTTATGAGTAGGTATCGTGCAATGGTAGATGTTGCAACACTTGGAGCAAGTGGCGCTGTTTTTGGCATTTTAATTGCTTTCGTTTATTTATTTCCCAACACCTATATCTACATTTATTTTTTTATTCCAATGAAAGCAAAGTGGTTGGGAATTTTATATTTTTCTTATGAATTGTTTTTTGCTTTAAAAAATTCAGCTGGGGACAATATTGCTAGATGGGCACATGTGGGAGGTGCTTTGGTTGGATTTGTGTTGGTGTATTTATGGAAACGAAATCAAAGGAAATTTTAAATTATAAGAAATGTCAACAGCAGCGAATAAGAAACCACTTCTGGGAGCAGATAACAATGCATTGGTAGCTATTTTGGCTATTAATCTTGTGGCTTATGTAATTTTAGGATTAATAAAAATGATATATTATCTAGAAAGTTTATCACTAGAACAATTTAACAATCAAATTTTTCAACCTTTACTTTTATCACAAAGTTGGATGAATACCCCTTGGTCATTGCTTTCTTATAATTGGGTACATGATGGTTTTTGGATTTTAGTTGGAAATATGATTTGGTTTAGTGTTTTTAGTTATTTCCTTCAATTAAATGGCGCCAATAAACATATTTTTCCACTCTATTTTTATGGTGGAATTTTTGGTGCGTTTGGGTATGTTTTAATGGGCCAGCAATCCCCGCTATTTGGGGCAGGAGTGAGTGTTACCTGTGTCATTATTGCCACAGTAAGCCTGTTTCCAAGGCATAAATTTTTAGTCAATTTAGCCGGGGGAATTCCTTTATGGATTTTGGGAATTGTTTATATTTTGTTACAAGGTTTTTCATTATCACATGCGTCATTAGCAACAGCAATCGTTACTTTATTAGGTGGAATGGCAGGTTTTTTTTATGTCTTTTTATTAAAAAAAGATAAGGATTTGGGTAATTGGATGCATCAACTTGTACATTTGTTAAATAATAGTTTAGCGCCAAAAAGTTAATGCCAAAAAAATCGCCCATAAGAATAATAGGGAAAAGAGTATTTGTTTCCTTAAATATTTTAGTTTCCTTATTATTATTATTTCCACTTTATTTCATTCCACAACACTTTATTTGGATCAACGGATTTATTGGTTTGATTACCCCCTATTTGTTAATTGTTGAATTTTTATTCTTAATTTTTTGGTTGGTGGTAAAACCATTTATGATGTTACCTTCCTTGGTTAGCATATTATTAAATTGGAAAATCATTTTTGTCATTGTTGGAATGCACCCTGGCTTATTATTTCCTAAAACGAAAAATGAAAATAATGTAAGAATTATTAGTTGGAATGTAAGTGGCTTTAATGGCATAATGCCTAAAACGAACATGAAATTAAGAAGCCAAGAAATAGCGTACTCCATAAAAAAATGGAATCCTGATATTATTTGTCTCCAAGAATACAATACCAACGAAAGAAAAGGAGATGTTGCCAATCACAGTCAATATTTTGAAAAAGAATTTCCATATTCTTTTTTTTCAAAAGACTATCATTCTAAAGATGGCTCTTATTATGCAGGCTGTATTATTTATGCTAAATATAAAATAATAAGTGCCATAAGACATTCTTTTTCAAACAAAGAAAGCTTACTCGAAACGACCTTAGTAAAAGGGGCGGACACCCTACAAGTTTTTACTACCCATTTATACTCTTATCGCTTTAAACATGACGATTTTGAAGCAATTGATGATGCTTCAAAAAACAAATGGGGTGTTTTAAAAAAAATGAAAAATGCCTTTCAACAAAGAGCTGCACAAGCTGAAATTGTTGCCAACAGCATAAAGGAAACTCGTTATCCCTCAATCATTACAGGTGATTTTAATGATGTGCCCAGTTCTTACACGTATCAAAAAATAAGTAAGGGATGGAAAGATGCATTTTTGGAAAAAGGATTTGGATTGGGAGTCACCTATCTTGGTTTATCACCCACACTTCGCATTGATTATATTTTAACAAACCAAGCCTGGGAGGTTATGTCATTTGAGCAAGTAGATGAAAATTTAAGTGACCACCATATGATTATGGCCGACTTGTTGTTAAAAAAACAATAAGCTATTACCTAAAATAAAATACCTTTGCATCTTATCATGCCACTTAAAATATACAATTCCCTTACGCGACAAAAAGAGGTTTTTGAACCTATAAATGCACCTTATGTAGGCTTATATGTTTGTGGACCTACCGTAAGTGGAGAAAGTCATTTGGGGCATGCACGTCCTTTTATCACCTTTGACGTTTTGTTTCGTTATTTATTGCATAAAGGGTATAAAGTTAGGTATGTTCGAAACATAACTGATGCAGGACATTTCGAAGAAGAGGGTAAAAAAGCAGAGGACAAAATAGCTACCAAAGCAATTTTAGAGAAGCTCGAACCCATGGAACTGGTACAAAAATATACAAATTTGTATCATTGGGCCATGGAGCAATTCAATAATTTACCGCCTAGTATTGAACCAACTGCTACAGGGCATATCGTAGAGCAAATTGAAATGATAAAAACAATTATGCAAGACGGCTATGCCTATGAAACCAATGGTTCAGTTTATTTTGATGTAGTAAAGTATAATGAAGATTTTGCTAAAAAGAATCAGCCATATGGTATTTTGAGTGGTCGGAATATAGAGGAACAGCTGGAAACAACTAGACTTTTAGAAAATCAAGAAGAGAAAAAAAATAAAGTAGATTTTGCATTGTGGAAAAAAGCACCACCTGAACATATTATGCGTTGGCAAAGCCCCTGGGGGGAAGGATTTCCTGGATGGCATATAGAATGTTCTGCCATGGCCACAAAATATTTAGGCAAACAATTTGATATACATGGAGGAGGAATGGACTTACAATTTCCACACCATGAGTGTGAAATTGCACAAAGTAATGTTTGTAACCATCAAATACCAGCGCGTTATTGGATGCATAATAATATGATTACCATTAATGGCCGCAAAATGGGGAAAAGCTATAACAATGTAATTAAGTTAAGTGAATTGTTTACGGGTAGTCACCATGAATTAACACAGGCTTATGCTCCAATGACTGTTCGTTTTTTTATTTTACAAAGTCAGTACCGTGGTACTTTAGACTTTAGCAACGAGGCTTTACAAGCTGCTGAAAAAGCTTTAAAGCGGCTCTTAGAAGGGTATGAATGGTTTAAAGCACAAATTTTTAGAGCTGGTAATATTGCAATGAATGAATCACTTGATGCCCAATTAAAATCATGGGCGACAACATTAGAGGAATACATGGATGATGATATGAATACGGCAAAAGTGATTGCCAATTTGTTTGAAATTTTACCAAGCATCAATTCGTTAAAAGATAAACATATTGCAGCAGATGCGATCAGTGGTGACACTTGGTTATTTGTTCAAAATAAAATGACTTTATTTATTGAAGACATTATGGGTATTAAGTTGGAGTCCGGTGCAAATCGAACACAATTAAAGGGCGTAATTGATTTATTAATTGAAATTCGTAGAGATGCAAAACTGAGAAAAGATTTTTCAACTAGTGATAAAATTAGAAATCAGTTAACAGCTATGGGCATTCAATTGAAGGACGAAAAAGACGGTTCAATTTCCTATACTTTTGCTTAAAACTTTCTTATTCAATGCATATTTAATGATTGCAATCATCTGCATGTGCATGGTTGTGTACCCTGCAACGAAGGTGATTTTTAATGTGGGCATAGATTATTAGTATGGCGGCTGGCACCAATAAATACAGTTCAAGAGAACGAAAAATCATTCTTGAAAACATGATCGCAATTCCAATACTGAAAATAAGAAAGGGTTTATAAGAATGGTGATGCTTTTTATAGCCATGATACAAAGAATAAGCACCAATGGCAAAAGACACTAGAATCATACCAAACTCAAATTTGAAATTGTGTAAAAGATTTATGCCAAGCAAGGGCAATGAACTAAAAAATAAGGGTAATAGTGCACAATGAATCGCACAAGCTAAAGAAGCACTAATGCCTATTGCATCCCAATTCCAATTTTTAAACATAACACAAAGATAGGGCAACTAAAATATATTATCTTTATGTCCTAAAGTATTGCACCGCATTAAATGTATAATTATGTCAAAAAAGCTACTCTTGTACTTAGTATTCTTTACCTTATTATTGATTGGCTTTTTTTATTTTGTATTTAAAGGAACGGATAATTGGAAAGTACAATTACCTACTTTGAGTTACGTAAAACCATTTCATTTTACAAATCAAGATGGCAATCCTATAACAGATGCCGACGTGTTGGGTAAAATTACGGTTGTTGAGTATTTTTTTACAACTTGTAAAGGTATTTGCCCAAAGCTAAATACCCATATGAAAGAAGTATACAATCAGTTTAAAAAGGATCCAGATTTTCAAATATTTTCCCATACCTGCAATCCTGAAACCGACTCAGCGTCTGTGTTGAAACATTATGCGGATTCTTTACAAGTGGATACTAAAAAGTGGATTTTTATTACAGGTCGAAAAGATAGTTTATACCAAATGGCAAGAAGCGCTTATTTGTTGGATGATCCAAAAAATAATGTTGAAAAAATAGAAGATCAATTTATTCATACACAATTTTTTGCATTGGTGGACCGTAAGGGTAAAGTTCGTGGTAAAATTTATGATGGACTTAAGGAAGTGGAGCTTGCACAATTAAAAAGGGATATAGCTAGGTTATTACAAGATAAATAATACTTATGAATTTTGTTACAGGCGCAAGTGGGTTAGTGGGTAGTCATTTGATTACCTCTTTACTTGAAAAAGGGGAGCAAGTACGTGCATTGTATCGAAATACAATTCCTGATTGTAAGGATGCTGATAAAGTTGATTGGGTTTGTGGAGATCTTTTGGACGTTAGTTCATTGCATTCAGCAATGAAAGACATTACGCATGTTTATCACTGTGCTGCAATTGTCTCATTTTCTCCAAAACAGGCGCATGCCATGTTAAAAGCAAATATAGAAGGTACGGCCAACTTAGTGAACATTTGTTTAGCCCATCAAATTGTAAAACTAGTTTATGTAAGTTCGGTTGCAGCACTAGGCAGAATACGTGAAAATGTGGCCATCGATGAGACGATGAATTGGACCCCCGAAACAAGCAATAGTGTGTATGGTAAATCAAAATATTTTGCAGAGTTAGAGGTTTGGAGGGGAATGGGGGAAGGACTACAAGTAGCCATTGTAAATCCTGTGATAATTTTAGGCGCTGGTGATTGGAATAAAGGTTCGTCTGAAATATTTAAATCAGCCTACAATCAATTTCCTTGGTTCACAAAAGGAGTAAGTGGGTTTGTGGATGTATTAGATGTTGTGGATGCAATGCAAAGATTAATGCATAGTGATATAAATGGAGAGCGATTTATTATTAGCGCAGAAAATGTACCTTATCAAGAAATTTATAACCTGATTGCGAAGGCTTTTAACAAACGACCACCCTACAAATTTGTAACACCATTCTTAGCAGCAATTGTTTGGAGAATAGAGGCATTGAAAAGCTTTTTCACTGGTAAAACACCATTATTAACAAAGGAGACAGCTGGCACCGCACAAGCTGTTGTAAATTTTAACAATGTTAAATTTCTAAACGCCTTTCCAACTTTTAGGTATCGAAAAAAAGAAGAAACAATTCAACGTGTTTGTGCTACCCTAAAACACTTACATCAACTTTCGTAATAAAGAGGATATTTAAATTACTAAGCTTTTGGATCCATTACTTTTTTCCAAATTTCAGGAATACGTTTAATCCAAACATATTCTCTACGTTTGATACTTGCCTCTTCGGCTGGAAATCCTAAATATGTTTTATTGCCAGCTAGGGAGCTTGTTACCCCTGCACCGCCCAATATGACTGCATTTTCACCAATGGTCAATGTTTTATTCAGCCCTGCTTGCCCCCAAATTGTTACCCCTGCTTCCAATTTCACTCCTCCCGCAATGCCAACCTGTGCCGCAATCAAACAGTTTTCAGCAGTTTGCGTATCATGTCCAATATGTACCATATTATCAATTTTTGTACCCATTCCAATTTTTGTACATCCACTCACCCCTCTATCAATGGTACAGCTGCAACCAATTTCTACTTTATCTTCTATCAATACATAACCGCAACTCAACATTTTTTTATACCAAGCTTGTCTGTTCTTTTTTGTATTATAGTAAAAAGCATCACCACCAATTACGGTGTTCGATTGTATGATAACATCATTTCCTATAATTGTACCTGCTAAAATAATTACCCCCGGAAAAAGAATACAATTTTTTCCAATGCTTACATTGTTCGCAATGGTTACGTTGGGCATAATGATACTGCCTTCTCCAATAATTACATCATCACTTATTGCATTTGTGGTTACGACCAATGGGTTAAAATATTTTATGATTGTCAAATAAGCCTCAAAAGGATCCTCGCAAAATAACAATGCTTTCCCATCAGGAATTTCTACTTCTTTGTTATTTATAATAATACAAGTTGCTTCACTTTGTAAACAGGTATCATAATATTTTGGATGATCCACAAACACAACATCACCAAATTCAACTTGATGAATTTCGTTCACACCCGTAATTTCTAAATGATCATTTCCAATAATTTCTGCTTCAATTAAAGTAGCTAACCATTTAATCGAAACGGGTTCAATAAGCTTCATAACTATGATTTTTGGCCTAAATCAAAGGTAACAAGGCTTTTTTGAATTTTTTTTTTTGTTGTCAACAATCTGTAAAATTTTAAATTTTTAATACAAGAAAAATTAAACTTTATTTTAAATAAAGAAAGTAATAAAATATTTTTTTCTTTTACAACCCTTTATTCATGTATGTTTCAGCGATTTAACAAATAAATAAAAACTAATTTTTTTTAAAAATAAAAGACACTTTTTAAAAAAATGGACCATAAAAAAAGTGACCAAAATTTGCCATTGTGGATAAACCCAAAGATTTTGTTTAAAAATATTTTTGAATTCGGATAAAGTATATTTAATATTGTAGTGGGAAATCAATTCCCGTACTTACTAACCCATCTATATACGAGGTCCCACAACAGTGGGACTTTGTTTTTTTAGAAACAATTTTCAATGCAATACTATTTACTTTATAAACCATTTCAAGTGCTATCGCAGTTTACTTCATCAGATGGAAAAATGTGTTTAAAAGATATTATGGAAGTAGAAAAAGACGTTTATCCTGTTGGAAGATTAGATTATGATAGTGAAGGTTTATTACTATTAACAAATGATTCAAGTATTAATCATCAATTTTTACATCCCAGTTTCGAACACCAACGCACTTATTGGGTACAAGTAGACGGTGCCATTATACAAGAAGCTGCTGCTATTTTGTCTAAAGGAGTTATTATTAATATCGATGGTCAACAATACAAAACCAAAAAAGCGATTGTAAATTTATTACCAGATACGATTGAAGTTCCAGATCGGAATCCACCCATTCGATATAGAAAATCAATACCTACTTCTTGGGTATCCATTGAATTGACAGAAGGTAAAAATAGACAGGTTCGAAAAATGTTTGCAAGTGTTGGCTATCCCGTTTTAAGATTGATCCGTGCTCAATTGGGTAATTACAATATTGGTAAAATGCAACCAGGGGATTTACTTTCTTTATCAGCACAAGAAGTTAAAGCTGGCTTCTTTCGCTAATTGGTGCTTAAGTTTTACTTTTGCATTCATAATATTAATTAAATGAGTCAAGAATTATCAGAACAAGAAATTATTAGAAGAGAAAAATTACAAAATCTAACAGCAGCAGGCATCAATCCCTATCCTGCTCCCTTATATCCTGTATCACATTATTCTGCTGAGATAAAGCAAAATTTCTCTGAGGAAACCAAGGATAACTATGCGAATGTGTGTGTTGCCGGTAGAATTATGAGTGTAAACGATAAGGGTAAGGTGTTATTTGTGAAGATCCAGGACAATGACGGCATTTTTCAGTTATATATAAAGAGAGACGAAATCTGTCCAGATGAGGACAAGACGTATTGGGATGTATTGACTAAAAACGGAATGGACCTTGGTGATATCATTGGCGCTACAGGGTATGTTTTTATTACAAAAACGGGTGAGACTTCCTTACATGCAAATACGGTTACATTATTGGCCAAATCATTAAAGCCATTGCCAGTAGTGAAGAGAGATGAGGAAGGAAATACTTTTGACGCTGTAACGGATCCAGAATTTAGATATCGTCAACGCTATGCCGATTTGATTATCAATCCAGATGTAAAAGAAACTTTTGCAAAGCGTACTATATTAATGAATACCATTCGTGAATTTTTAAATACGCGTGGTGCCCTTGAAGTAGATACTCCGGTATTACAAGCCATTCCTGGTGGTGCAGCTGCAAGACCTTTTATCACGCATCATAATGCATTAGATGTACCTTTTTATTTGCGTATAGCCAATGAATTGTATTTAAAGCGTTTAATTGTAGGTGGATTTGATTGGGTGTATGAGTTTAGTCGTAATTTTAGAAATGAAGGAATGGATAGAACACATAATCCAGAGTTCACTGTTTTAGAATGGTACACTGCTTACAAGGATTATTTTTGGATGATGGAAATTACGGAGCAATTGTTTGAAAAAATTGCCTTGACTTTACATGGTACGACTGTTTTAAGTGTTGGAGATAAAACAATTGATTTTAAAGCACCTTATCGTCGTGTAAGTATTATGGATGCTATAAAAGAAAATACGGGTATTGATATAACAGGAATGGACGAGACAGGTTTAAGAGAAGTTTGTAAAACCTTGAAGATAGATGTAGCGCCAACGATTGGAAAAGGAAAGTTAATTGACGAAATTTTTGGAGCCACTAGTGAGCATACCTATACACAACCCACTTTTATCATTGACTATCCTGTGGAAATGAGTCCTTTGACAAAGAAACATCGTAGCAAAGAAGGCTTGGTAGAGCGTTTTGAATTAATGGTAAATGGTAAAGAATTAGCGAATGCCTATTCGGAATTAAATGACCCAATTGATCAGCGTAAGCGTTTTGAAGATCAATTGGCTTTAATGGAAAGAGGTGACGATGAAGCTATGTTTATTGATCATGACTTTTTAAGAGCCTTAGAGTACGGTATGCCACCAACTTCGGGCATTGGTATTGGAATAGATCGTTTATGTATGATGATGTTAAATCAACCATCCATACAAGATGTATTGTTCTTCCCTCAAATGCGCCCGGAATCCTTTGGAAAGGACTAGTCAAAAAAGAAAACTAAATCGATGCACCCGTTTATGGGGAGAAGATGCGAAAGCAAATGATTTATCGAAAAAATCAAAAAAGGAGTGATTAAAAAGGATTTAATTTTTTGAATCCTTTTTAATCACGGTAATTCAAAGCTGGTTTAATATCCCCAAGTAATGCTTTGTATTTATAGTCACCAATACTTGCTTTAAATTCTTCATTTGCTTTTTGAATCAATGCAGGATTGCTCATTAAGTCGATCGCAGTTAATGCCATTGTTTTACTTGCGACCAACATTCCTTTGGTTCCTATTTCAGTCCCACCAGCTGCAACCGCTTGCCAGCTATGTGCGGGTGTTCCTGGTACCCAGGTTGCTGCACGAAGACCAACAGTCGGCTTACTATAACTCACATCACCCACATCGGTTGAGCCTGTATTGGAACCATCCATCACAAAACTTAGTGGTTTGATTTTTGATGAACTTTCTATGTCAATGGGTGCGCCCATCAAACTTGGTTGAATGGTTTTAGCAAATGCTTTTTCAGCTTCGGTATAATTTACGCCACCTACTTTTTCTAAATTAGATTGCATTACTTCTGCAAGTGTTTTGTTAATTAATAAATCATGAGTACCACCAATGATATCGTATTTCATTGTGGTACCCGTTCCCATTGCAGCACCCTCTGCTGCTTTAACCACTCTATCAAAAATTTCAACAACCTCTTTTCTTTTTGGATGGCGTACATAATAATATACTTCTGCAAAATCAGGTACCACATTGGGAGCCTTACCACCATTGGTAATTACATAGTGTATTCTTGTTTCTTGTGGAATATGTTCACGCATCATATTGACCATATTGTCCATTGCTTCTACTGCGTCTAAAGCAGAGCGTCCTTGTTCGGGCGATTGAGCAGCATGAGCAGCAATGCCATAAAATTTAAACTTAGCCGATTTATTGGCTAATGCACTTGTTGTGGATACACCATTTACGTCACTAGGATGCCAATGGATCACCGCATCTAAATCGTTAAATAAACCTGCGCGGACTAAAAATACTTTACCGCTACCCCCTTCTTCCGCAGGACAACCATATACTTTAATAGTGCCTTTTAATTTTCCGGCAGCAATTAATTCTTTAATAGCAATACCAGCTGAAACACTTGCTGTACCAAATAAATGGTGACCACAAGCATGTCCTGCATTTTTTCCCTCAATGATTGATTTTTCAGGAACTGCATTTTGTGCAAGTCCTGGTAAAGCATCATACTCCGCTAATATGCCAATGGCAGGTGAACCAGATCCATAAGTAGCAACGAATGCAGTGGGAATGCCCGCTACGCCTGTTTCTACTGTAAAACCTGCTGCTTTTAAATGTTGAACATGAAGCGCAGCACTTTTGTTTTCTTTATATCCTACTTCGGCAAAATCCCAAATTTGTAAAGCTGTTTTTTTATTTGCCTCGTAACTCGCGTTAAGCGAATTTATTGTAGCTTCTTTGGTTGCATTTATTGCAGCTGCAGCAGGATCTAATTTAGTTTTCTTTTGAGCCATGCTGCTTAATGAAGCAAGTAATAAACTACAAATGATAAATTGTTTCATGAATAACAGGTAATATAATTATTAAAAATTTTATAAAAATAAATCAGTATAAAGGGTACCACCAGGCACAACCGAATATGCGCTTAAATCAGTAATGCCTTCGGCTGCCAATACTTGTTCATCTACAAATGTTTTGCCTGTATAGGCTAATTTTTCTTTTGATAAAATATAAAAAGCAGCGTCAGCAAGTATTGCAGGTTTGCGGCTCATATTCGCTAGCATTTCTCCTCCTAATAAATTACGCACTGCTGCAGTGTCAATGGTTGTGCGCGGCCATAAAGCATTGGATGCAATTCCATCGTCTTTAAATTCATGTGCCCAACCTATAGCCATCATACTCATATCATATTTTGAAAGCGTATAAGCAACATGTGGCCCCAACCATTTTGGATCTAAATTAATGGGAGGCGATAAAGTAAGAATATGTGCATGGGACGATTTTTTTAAATAAGGTAAGGCATGTTGCACCACTAAAAATGTACCACGTACGTTAATGCTATGTATTAAATCAAATCTTTTACTAGGGGTATTTTCGGTATCTGTTAATTGAATCGCTGAGGCATTATTGATTACCATATCAATGCCTCCAAATGTATCCACGGTTTGCTTTATTGCATTCGCAATTTGTGCTTCGTCTCTAATATCTACTTGAACGGCTAATGCTTTTACGCCTAATGCTTCTACTTCTGCGGCTGCTGAAAATATCGTTCCACCTAAACGAGGATCTTCTTCAACCGACTTAGCTGCAATTACTATATTAGCACCAGCACCTGCTAATTTTAATGCAATGGCTTTACCTATGCCCCTACTTCCTCCGGTTATAAACACTGTTTTTCCTTGCAAAGACATAGTGATTCATTTAAGTTTTATAAATATTATTTCGTGAAGTCAGGACCCAAAAATTCAATTAATAAATTTGCAGTATCAATACAGGCTTTTTCTAAAATATCGTTTTTCACTATGGCATTAAATTGATTGCTAAAACTTATTTCATATTCGGCTTTATCAATTCTTGTTTTTATACTTTCGGGAGTTTCGGTTTGTCTATTTAATAATCTTTCACTTAAATCATCAATCGAAGGAGGCATGATAAATATGGAAAGACTTTTTTCCCCCAATTGTTTTTGAACACGAATAGCACCTTTTACATCAATATCCAATATAGGAACCATTCCTAAAGCCCAGATGCGGTTTAATTCGGACTTAAGTGTTCCATAATAAACACCTTCATAAACCTGTTCATATTCTAAGAATTCATTTTGATAAATAAGTCCTTCAAATTTTGCAAGGCTTAAAAAATGGTAATCAACTCCATCTTGTTCAACCCCTCTTGGAGCACGCGTAGTGGCAGAAATAGAAAAAGCTAAACGTGTAAAACGATCTAATAAATATTTAGTAATTGTTGTTTTTCCTGCACCAGAAGGTGCTGCTAATATTATTACTTTTTGTAAACTTTCAGACATGCTCAAATTTAATTAAATTATGGCGTATATTTAAGGAACAGATTTGGAAAGAATTTTTAAAAACATTGAATATGCAAAAACAATTATGGTTAGCTGTAGTAATGCTAAGTGCCTTATGTGTAAATGCCCAAAAAACAACAGATGATGCAGTAAAACCTGCCATCAAACAAGAAGACAAAAATACAAACTTTAAAAGAGAACTTTCGTTAGAAGCCAAAACTGAAGCAAAAGGGGAAGTAACCATTAAAGGCCAAAAAGTACCTTATAAAGTGGTATCAGGCACCATTCCTGTTTGGGATGAGGATGGCAAAGCCATTGCAGGTTTGTTTTATGTGTATTATGAAAGAACGGATATTACTAATAAAGATGAGCGTCCATTGGTGATTTCATTTAATGGAGGTCCTGGTACTGCAAGTGTGTGGATGCACTTGGGATATACCAGTCCTAAAAAATTAAAAATTGATGAGGAAGGATATCCAGTACAACCATATGGTGTGGAGGATAATCCGAATTCTATTTTAGATGTTGCGGATATTGTGTATGTAGATCCTGTTAATACGGGCTTCTCTCGCATTTTAGATAAATCTGTACCTACTACAAAATTCTTTGGCGTAAATGCAGATGTTAAATATTTAGCGGATTGGATTAATACTTTTGTGGGTAGAAATAAAAGATGGGCTTCTCCAAAATTCTTAATAGGCGAAAGTTACGGAACAACACGTGTATCTGGATTGTCTTTAGAATTACAAAATAGACATTGGATGTATCTAAATGGCGTAATATTAGTTTCTCCTACTGATTTAGGCATTAAGCGCGAAGGTCCTACCAGTGCAGCTTTGCGCGTTCCTTATATGGCAGCAACTGCTTGGTTTCATAAAAAATTACCTACCGACTTACAAAGCAAAGACCTTACTGCTTATTTACCCGAAGTGGAAGCGTTTACTTTAAATGATTTGTTGCCAGCAATTGCAAAAGGATGGAACATAGATGCAGATAAGAAAAAAGAAATCACTAAAAAATTAGCACGTTATACTGGATTAAGTGAAACAGCTGTGACACAACATAATTTAGAAATTCCTTTTGATTTTTTCTGGAAAGAATTATTACGTGATCAAGGAAAAACTGTGGGTCGCTTGGATTCGAGATACATTGGTATAGATAAAAAAGATGCAGGTGATAGCCCTGATTACAATGCAGAGCTTACAAGTTGGGAGCATTCTTTTACACCTGCTATTAATATATATTTAAGGGATGTATTAGGATATAAAACAGATTTAAACTATTTTATTTTTGGACCAACTTTTCCTTGGGACAATACCAACAATCATACGGGTGATGATTTACGTCAAGCCATGATGGAAAATCCATATTTGCATCTATTGGTACAATCAGGATATTATGATGGTGCTTGTGATTATTTCAATGCTAAGTTTAATATGTGGCAAATGGATCCTGCTGGTAAAATTAAAGACAGAATGTTTTGGGAAGGCTACCGTAGCGGGCACATGATGTATTTACGTAAAGAAGATTTAGCTTCTAGTAATGAGCGCTTAAGGGTTTTCATTAAGAACAGCATACCAAAATTTGGCACGCCTGCAAAGTTTTAAGTCGCTATAAGAATTTAGCTCCTTAAAACTTTCGATAATGATTTTTCAAGAGGCCCCATAAACGGGCCTCTTTTTTTTTATCATTATATTACAACGTTCTTCTTGAAACGTTTGTATTTTTTAATTAAATCAGCGATGTATTCTTTTTTATTTTTAATCATTACCCCTCTTGCCTCTTTAGTATAGGTATCTCCCAAATGATCAAGGTAGTGTTTTGAAGTAAAAATGGCCATTTCAATCATAATAGGAAAGGCATCCATTCCCTTATCTTCAATAAAATAGTAAATACTTTTTTTATTTGTAATCCCTTCTTTTTTAGAAATATATCCTAGTTCTTCTAGCTTCTTTAAACGATTAGAAAGCATTTTGCTTGGCATATGTTCTGGAGACTCCTTGAATTCACTAAATAGGGTCTTATGTCCCCATATCATATCCCTAAGGATTAATAAGGTCCACTTATCACCTAAAATATCTAATCCGGTGGCTACAGGACAGATGGATCTAAATTCAATAACATTACTCATTTACGCTTTTCGTTTTCTACTTTGTAAAATTATAATATTAATACCAATTTCTATAAGAATTAAAAGATACAGGACTAGTGGGCATGCAATATTAATAATATATTAAGTTTAAAATATATTTTATTTGTATCTTTTTGATACTTATATTTATCATAACTAAACTAACACTAATGAATAAATTACTCAACCGATCCAATTCCAATTTTGCAGTGATTGATGGCATAAGAGCCATTGCGGTATTGTGGGTTATTGTTTTTCACACCTGGTTATTTCAATATTTAACCTTTAAAAGTTCAATTGATAAAATATATGATCATCCATTATTTTATTGGGTATCAAAAGGTGATTTAGGAGTTGATTTGTTTTTTGTTATTAGTGGATTTTTGATAGGGGGTATTATATTTAAAGAAATTAAAGCTAGGGATTCATTCAATTTTAAGCGTTTCTATGTGAGGCGTTTTTTAAGATTAACACCAGTATACATTTTTGCTATATTTTTAGACCTTATTTTATTACATAGTGTGACTCAAGAAAATGTAGTAAAATATTGGTCTAATATTTTATACATAAATAATTATATTTCCGATTCTCCTTTGGGATGGACATGGTCTTTAGCTATTGAAGAGCAATTTTATATAGTAGTTCCTTTTCTTTTAGTATTTATTTTTCCAAAATTTAGAAACAAAGCAACATTTTTTTTTATTTTATCAGCTATTTCAATAGCACTAACCTGGTATTATGTTTACTTCTTAAAACAATATAGATTACCGTTTAACCTTACTGTAACATCGAAAGAATGGAGTAATTGGTTTCGAAGTTACTACATGGCTACTCATTTAAGATATATTGGATTATTATTTGGAGTGGCTATAGCTTATATGAGTGTGTATAAATCTAATGAGTTAAAAAACATATTTGAAAAGAAGGCAGGATTATTTACAATTTTTTCATTTGTAGCAGTGATTGGATTTTTTGGAATTTCATTTACACCAGTAGGAGAATGGATACCCATGAAAACATCTATATTTTATAATTTAAATATACATGTTGGAAGATGGTATGAGATTTTAACTAGACCAATATTTTCATTGTTTGTCGCTTTTATTATCCTAGCTTCTATTTATGGTAATAATGTAATAATTAATCCAGTTAATAAATTTTTATCATCTAAATTTTTATATCCCATTGCACAAATATCTTATTCTGCTTATTTATTTCATGAAACCTTTATATTTTGGGTAAGACCAAGATTATTCACTTATTTATCGCCTAATTATTCAAATACACAAATATTTATTATTACAGTAATTATTTCTCTAATTGGCACACTTGCTGCTGCTGTAATCATGTATTATTTAATCGAGCAACCATTTCAAAAAATTAGAGACAAAATAAAGTTTGCTTAATTATTTTTAAATTTAAAAGCCCTTAACTGAAAAGTTGGGGCTTTTTAATGTATTACTTTGTCGGCACAACAACTACTTGCAAATGCATCAGGCTTGGCTTTAAAGGCAAAACCCATACCTAAAATATATCCCATAGCATCTTTTAGCGCATCATTACTTTTAAATTGAGCGTTGGTATTGATATCGGCATGAACTTCCATATCAATATCATACTCAATAAATAAGTCACAAAGTTCATAGGCGACTTCAATGCTTTTGGAAACCTCTAACAACATGCGCTCTTTAATATGCATGTGTTGCGTAGATTTCTCGTTATGAATAAACATAAACCCACCATTGTTTTGTCTTAAAAAAACAATGACTGTAGCAAATTCGGTGAAATTTTGTTTGACTTGACTGTCTGTTCCAATATAAACAGATAACTTATTATTTTTAGCAATTTCAGCTTCAATCGTGTTCCGAACCTGTTCTTTTATAGGCAAATGAATAGGTTCTCCGTTAAACTTTCTCCAATGCATACGATTTATTTTATAGGTATAAATTAAGTATAATTTTAGCTAATTCTACCTTTTTAATGTTAACGAATCTATAATTAAGTAATCGCTGCTTTACTTTTTCTTAAATGCTTATCGGAATTTGCTTGGTTTGGTTGTTCATGGGCAGCATGCATTACAATAATCATGGTTAAAAAACTTGAAGTATAAAATAAATAGGTGTAAGGAACATCAATAAAAGTATAAAATAGTACTAGGCTTACCTTTAAGGAAGACAATAAAATTGCGGTTTTATGTAACAAATATTTTTTTCTTAGCCATACTAAAATACCTACATAAAGCGTGGGTAGCAATAATGAAAAGCCTATTAACATTTGATGTTGTAGCAAAATAAAATGCTGTCCAAAAAATTTAGCAAAACCCAAGCCTTCTGTAAAAACGCTGGGGGAGTCTTTCCAAACTCGACTGCTAAATTCAATGTATCTGTTGGGTAAACTAAGGGTGTCAGCAATCAATTGTGTGCCAAAAGGATAAACAAGGAAAAAGTAAAAAAACAATAAGATCAATACCCCCTGAATGATAATATACTTCCAATTTTTTTCAATAATACTAAACAATAATAGGGCGGGTAACCATCCAATAAAAGCATACCTACTAAAAAGGCATAAAGTGATTGTGATTGCCATTAGGTATTTTTGTTGATGAATAATTGATACAGCAAGCAAAAGATAGTAGGTAATTACAACAGTTTCTTCGGTATAGATAATTAAATTTGCTTCTTCCACACTAAATAAATACCAAAATAAAAGGAACAAGGAAGCTATCAGCAATATAGACCCTTCTTTATTAAAATTTAACCTCCATATTGGATATGCAAAGATTAAAAAAAATAAACTTACTGAAAGCCACCTGATATCAATATGTAAAAAAGTGGGAAGGGTAAATGGCATCCAAAGTGCTGGTAAGTATATGGGCTTAGTGCCTCCCCATATTTCATAAATGGGGGCATAAACCTCCTTAATTTTAAAGGACAAGAATCGTTCACACATGACCTTTATAATTGGTAACATATCCGATTCTTTATAATTGAGCGGATTGTATAAAAAATATTCTTTTGTAAATCGGTACATTACCATCAGTACTATGATGCTGATGAATATTTTGTATTGAAAATTTTTATGATAAATATTTTTTAATTCATATTGAAAAGGAACGACTTCAAATTTATTTTTTAAAATTAAAAGGGCGATGGAGATGCCCGAAAAAGTATAGAGAATACTGATGAATGACATTCCATTTTTTAGCGTAAGAAAAAAAGTAACACAAAGGGTTTCGACTAAAAAGAAAATGAGTAAGCCTAGTGTATATTTTTTAAAAATTTTCATAATCAACTACAATATACAATAAATATATACTTCACAGAAACAACAAAGGAAAGGGAATAACCCTTTCCTTTGATATGATTATTTTTTAAGAAGACTTGATTGTATTATTTCTTTTCGCCTTTATAATGAGCTTTTCTTATATCTTCTTCATCATCCATTTCTGGTCCTTTTTCAATTTTTTTCCAATCAATATCACGATGATAAGGCTTCATGGCATTGGTGGTATTGAAAATTTCTTTTGAAGGATATACTAAACTATAAGGTTTAAAATTTGGCTTGTCCGTAAATAAGTCATCAAGTAGTGTAGCCGTTGCATCATATTGGTTTACATAAGGAATATCTAAAATGTTATAAATTACTTTTAAGATAGATCCAAAATTTGCATGGGTATGAGAAGTATAGTTTCTTTTTACATAAGGTCCAGCCATCATTAAAATACTTCTGTGGGCATCAATATGATCTACTCCACCTTGAGGGTCATCTTCGGTAATTATGACCAACATGTTTTTCCAATAAGGAGTTCTAGATAAAAAGTGTAAAATTCTGCCAACTGCTAAATCATTGTCAGCAACATAGGATTCATGGTAAGGATAACCGTCTTTTGGTCTAGGTCCAGCCGTGTGGTCATTGGGTACTTGCATCGTAATAAGTTTTGGCAACTCTTTGTGTTTGTTTAACCACAAACTTTTAAATTCAGATTCAAATTGATTCATTCTAAATTGATCAGGAATGTTGCAATTAAAACCTGCATAATTATGACTTGTGTTTTTCCACAATGCATTTTGCATAGGTACCATTACGGCGTGTGCACCGCCAGTGGCTGTATCTATCCATTCTTCACGATTATGTGCTGTTTCATTGGCTTCTCCAAAATTATAAAAAGGAACTTTTGCTCTTTCTAAGGCTTCCCAAATTCCTCCTCTTTCTGCATAATCTTCCGGGTCCATACTTCCTGTTGTACCAGGAAATCTTCTTCCAGAAGCCTTTGAAAATATATTGGCCGATTTATCAACACTTGAATTGGTTTCCACCCATTCATTGGGAATTACCCCCATCATCCAATGATGTCCATGGATAGAGGCGTCCCCGTCGCAATAAAAATTGTCTGAATAAGCAAACTCATTTGCGAGCTTTAAATGATTGGGAGCAATATCGAATCCTGTTGCATTTTTATGTTGAAATGGCATACGGACATTCACGCCATATCTTGCTAAACTTGAATCACCTCTTCCAGTTTTTAACTGTCCCAATACTTCATCATAAGTTCTATTTTCTTTTGTGATATACACCACGTATTTAATCGGGCTCTTGCGTATCCCAGCTTTTATTGGTAGTGGATTTTTGACATCATCCACTTTTGTGATTACTTTATAGGTGTTGTTCAAGGTGCTTTTCGTAAAGGCTTTTAATTGAGCAAGGTTTGGTGTATTTATTTTTTGAAAAGTACCTAATTGAATATCTCCGATATAAGTGCCTTGTTCAGGTCTTTTAAATCCAATACCTCCGTTTGGCCCAGCTCCATAACCTCTACAAGAAATAACGTACATTTCTTTTTCGTCTTTACTTAATTTAACTTTTGAAGTACCCCAGCCACTTGGAATAAAGCCAATTGTTTTTCTTTGTTCCAAATCAATAACTGCCACAGCATTAAAACCTAACAAGGCAACATACAAGGTTTTTTCATTTGCTGTCATGGTAATACCAAAAGGCAAATAGCCTCTATATTTATCAATGGTATCATTTAATTTGATGGGAATTGACCCAATAATTTTATGATTTTTGTAATCAATAATAGAAATATTATCATTGGTAGCATTGGAAACATACGCATACTTGGATCCAACAGCGATGGAATTAGGACTTGCACCCCCAACGACTTCTGCACCCTCAATCATTTCCCCAATTTGGTAGCCTGTTTTAAATTTATCTACTACTTTATTGTTTTTTAAATCAATGCTAAAAACACTCATTGCATCTGGAGACAAGGGATCGCCAACACCAGGAATGAATCGGCCATTGATTGTTGTACCATTAATGGATGCAGGGGTATTGTTACCATAGGGCTGCCAAGGTAGTAAGGAGGAATCATAATTTGATTTTGTAATATCTGGGATAATTGGATAATCATACATACCTACATTTGCCACAAGTACAAAATCTTTATCTGGACTCAATGTTAAACTAAAGGGTTGTCTTCCTGTTTTAATGGAAGCTTTAATTTTTTTTGTGGCAAGATCAATTCTAACCATTCTAAAATTACCTCTATCTAACACCAATAATTCGTTTTCTTTTTCATTGTAAACAATATCTGAAGTAAAGCTTTCTTCAAACATCTCTCCTGCTACCATACCATTTAGGGAAATGGAATCAACTAGCTTGAATTGCTTTATATCATAAACAATGACAGCACCAGCATCTCCAGCACTTAAATACACCAAATCGTTGTTATTTCCCGCAAAAGTGACGCCAATAAACGAACCTTTCTGTAATGGATTGGGGATGGTCTTGTCATAGCTAGGTACCCTTATAGGTTTGAGGCTACTGTTATCTATAATGGTAAACACACCATTGTGTAAAGTGATACTTTTTGTTCCATCAGGGGAAACTGCTAAGCCAAAGGGATCATGTGTAATTTGAATGGTAGACCCTGCAGGTGCAATGTATCGACCACTTGGAAGTATCGTATGATTGTTTTTATCAATCGAGGTATATTCATTGACACCTGGAACGGATAAATAGGAGTAGGATTTTTGTGCATTGGCACCCTTACTAAAAAAAATGAATAATAAAAAAGCAAATAGTAAATTCCTCATGATTGTTATTTTACACAAAAATATCAATTCAATGCTTTGTAGTAAATTATTAAATCTTTACTTATAAGTAATCAAATTAAGGAGCGGCTGAAAAAACCCTTTTTCCATTTACCCAGGTCTCCAATAAGTGAATGCCATGAATTTGTTGTGGATTAATGGTCAGTGGATTTTCCTGAATAATTACAAAATCTGCAAATTTCCCCTTTTCTAATGTTCCTTTTTTGGATAATTCCCCGGTAGCATTCGCCCCTCCTTTTGTGTACATGATAAGGGCATCCTCTGCATCAACACACTGTTTTGGGCCTAGAACTTTTCCTTTACTATTGGTTCTTATCACCGTACTTTCCCATCTTGTTCTTGGGTCATAGCTTGATACTGGTGCATCAGAGTGTAATGCAGGTAAAATACCTGCCGCTAAAAAACTATGTGTAGCAAACATATTGTTTAATCGATCGTCACCGTAAGGATCAAGCAAATCTCCTAGTTCATTGATATAATTGTGTAAAACGGGTATGACCCCTAATTTTTTTATTTTGCGCACAATACTGTCATTGATGACACTGCAATGTTCAATTCGGTGGTGAATATTTAGGGGATTGCCGGATGCATACACTTTTTCAAAGGCTTTCAATACCATGTCAATTTCTCGGTCCCCATTACTGTGCACGGCTATCTGTAAACCTTTTTTGTGGATGGCTAAAAACAAAGAATCTAATTCAGCCTGTGATCTTTTATAAGGAATTCCATAATAATCATTTTTACCGGTTGCTGGATTTACCATTTGATAAGGTTCATACAACCAACAAGTTTTTCCACTCAATGAATTGCCATGAAAAACTTTAATAGATTTAACCCTTAAAAAATCAGTTTCAACTTGCGCAATTGATGCATTGTTAAAATCAGCGAGCGTTTTCCAGGAATCTGTTTCATGATGAGCGTCTCCTCCCTCCATTTCTGGCAATAATTTATCGATCATCATAATATTAAAACGCATGGGAAAACCTGCTGCCACCAATGCTTCATAAATCTTTAGTCTTTTCGTATCTGAACCCGCATCTCCAATACTGGTTATTCCTAATGACAATAATGTATTGAAATATTTACGATAGTTGCTTAGTAATTCTTCAAATGATTTTTCTGGAAAGGGAACAATAGCCTCATTTTTGGTTAGGTTACTAGCTGCCGCTTCCTTACAAATACCATTTGGACTTCCATCTTCAAATCTTTCAAAGGTACCACCCTTTGGGTTGGGTGTTTCTTTGGTGATGTGGTTAATATTTAAAATAAAGGAGTTCACTACCGATTTATGTCCTGAGGCATGGGTAATCATTATAGGATGTGTTATACTTGCTGCATCCAATATTTTACAAGTAGGCTCCATCCCCAATTTGCTTTCATTATATCCTCTAGCCCTTATTAACATTCCAGCAGGTGTGATTTTTGCTTTTGCAGTCAAAAGGTTTAGTAAACTTTGTATAGATGTTACCGTATCAATTTTTAGTATATGATCTAATTCCTCAAAATTGGTTTCAGGATTAGGATGTAGGTGCACATCATTAAAACCAGGAATGATGGTTTTTCCTTTCAAATCAATCACCTTCGTTTGCGCATTTTTGAATTGTAAGCTTGTTTTTTCGTCCCCAACAAATAAAATTTTTCCCTCTTTAATGCCCATTGTTTGCGCGCGGTCTCCTTTTTTGGCTGCAGTAATAATATGGGCATTTGTAAAAATTATATCTGCCTTTTGACCGATGGCTATTTTAGCAATGAAAAGGGTGGAAAAAATAATAGTTTTCAAAATTTTTTGCATATCTATTTTATTTATGTTGTGAACTTATCATTAATTTCTTCAATTCGTTAGTATTCCCTTTCAATTAATGATTTAGTAACATGATTCATATGGAAATTAAAAGCTACATTGTAGCATCAAACTAATGATATGAATTACATAATTTTATCAATATTTGGAATCATACTAATTGCATTGGTTATATTTTTAATAAAAAAAAATAATCAAGATGAAAAAAAGTTTGAAGCAGACTTGAATCAAAACTATCCCCATGCAAAGGATGCAGCCAAAGATATTGAATCAGAGGAATCCCTTCATTAATGTTGTAATTATCTATTTGGTATTGTTAAACCATTTATTAACAGTATTATATTTTCCTTCAATAGCAACTTTATAAAAAGTAGAAGGGTATTTACTAATATCTATTACTGCTGTGTTTTGGGCTAATGGAATTTCTGCCAACAAAGTATATTCTTCTTTCCCAGTTGAAGCAAAATCGTTTTTGGTACTCAACCAAATTTTTACTGTTCCATCTTTGTCTAAACTTTTCCAAGTAATATCTAACTTATTTTGAAAAATGTTTATTTGAGGGTCTGCCACTGAAACATCACCTATTAAAGACACACCATCCACTTCTTTTTTAATATTCATAGGAATAGTAAGATGTAAAAATTGAGCTATAGTGGGCATAATATCAACGATTCCAGGATAGTATAAGTTTGCGTATTTATTTAATTTTAAATTAGTGACCATCCAAGTTGTCCGTTGGCGTAACGACTGTCCCCCATGGTTTTTACCATCTTTCTCATCCCTGCCATGATCGGTGGTTATGATCAAAGCCCAATTTTCTTTAAACTTATTTTGTCTATACTTGATGGCTGCATATAATTTGCCAATTTGTAAATCTAATTTTTGTAAAGCATCTTCCATTTCAGGACTATCTCCATATCTATGCCCCATATCGTCGGTATATTCTAAATAAACCCAAGATAAATCTGGTGCATATTGTTTAATATTTTGTTCGGCTTCTGCCACCACTTTTTCATCAATTTGATGCATGTACTTTGAAAACTTATCATGTGGAAATTGTAAAGTATCTAATTCGTATCCATCTTTTGCATAATCCACTTTCAAACTACCCGTCTGCGAAAGTCCATCACCAACCAATTTAGTTCGGTTGTCTAACCAACTACTAAATACGCCAATCTTTTTGGAAGGATATTGTTCTTTGAATAATTTAAAAATACTTGGATAGTTATAGTTCTGATTTTTAATATTATTATCCCATACATTGTGTTTATTAGCCCAAGTGCCTGTCAATAAGCTATTATAACCCACAGCAGATATGGTAGGAGATTGGTTATAATTCCCTTTATCACCTCCAACATGTGCCCTTACATAGGTCCCCTCTAGCATTAGGCGTTTGATATTGGGCAAACTACTTTGCTCTAATACATCGGCTGGAATACCATCTGCAATAACAAACACGGCTTTTTGACCAAATACATTTTGCACATCTACGATGACCAAATGGAGCAATGCAATAAAAAGTATTAATTTTTTCATATCCTATATTATACGCTAAAACTACCATAATTCAATGCTATAGACGGTAAAGTAAAATTAATATTTTGTTGTTTTTTCAACCGTACAATTATTTTCACGGGGTTATCTTTATGTTTGTTTATGATCAAAATCGGAAACATGAATAAATATTTTTTCTCCATCATTACTTGCTTTTTTTACAGCCTATTTACTGGGCAAGCTCAAAATACAACAGCCATTTATCCAAAAGGTATTGAACATGTTATTGTCATTGGATTAGATGGTACGAGTTCTGATGGTATTAGAATGGCCGTTATGCCCAATACCCAAAATTTAATAAAAACAGGTGCTGTAAAAAGAAATGTTAGAACCGTAATGCCGTCCTCAAGTAGTCCCAATTGGGCTAGTATGTTTATGGGCGCAGGAACGGAAGCACATGGTATTATTGATAATGATTGGGGCAGGGCCGATTATACTTTACCACCAAATGTAAGTATGGAAGATGGTTTATTTCCAACCATTTTTGGATGGTTAAGAAAAAACAAACCTAATGCAGAAATTGGTGTGGTGTATCAGTGGTCGGGATTTGGAAGATTATTTGAAAAATCGGCCGTGAATTATGACAAAAACATGCCCGATGAAATTGAGACGACACAAACTTTTTGCAATTATATTGAAAAGAAAAAACCGACACTTGGTTTTATGCATATAGATCATATTGATGATATTGGCCATGAGTTTGGACATGGAACCCAAGCCTATTACGATGCTTTACATCATATCGATTCTTTGATTGGTCAGGTGCAAGCAAGTATCCAAAAAGCAGGTATCCAAGAAACGACTTTACTCATTATCACTGCAGACCATGGTGGCGTTGGCTATGGACATGGAGGAGCTACAGTGGAAGAAGCTGAAATTACGATGATATTAAATGGTAAAAGTATCAAACCACAATATGCTATTCAACAACAAGTATACACTTATGACTTAGCCGCCACCATTGCATTTGCCTTAAAAATTGTTCCACCCTATGCATGGACAGGTAGGCCTATAAAAAGTGCTTTTAAAGGGTTCAATGAACCTGATAATTTATATTTGGGAAAAACCATTATTCCTTATCCAAGAATTGAGCCTTGGAAAAAATTATATGCCGAAGCAGGTGGATTGTTTATTGGAACCCAGCCAACAGTCTCTATTAAAACCATGGCGGAGCAAGCAACTAC
>Ga0114960_10000308_pt1 | contig 40757 bp, 34 predicted proteins | sample C_130625_MF_Meta_FD_92637 | JGI IMG/M metagenome (GOLD analysis project Ga0114960, IMG submission 92637) | Freshwater microbial communities from Lake Croche, Canada to study carbon cycling - C_130625_MF_MetaG | ecosystem: Environmental > Aquatic > Freshwater > Lake | place: Lake Croche, Canada...
AATATGGGCTGGCCGATGGCGGCCAACCTGGTAAAGGCCGGCTTCGATGTCACCGTCTGCGACGCGACCCCCGGCCGCGCGGCGCAATTCGCCGCCGAGGTCGGCGGCCGCGCCGCGCCGGATGCCGCCGCCGCGGCGGCGGGGGTGGCGGCCTTCATCTGCATCGTCCCCACCAGCAAGCAGGTGGCGGAGGTCGCGGCCCAGGTCGGCCCGGTGCTGGCCAAGGGTGCGCTGCTAATCGACATGACCAGCGGCCAGCCCGCCAAGACGCGGGAGATCGCAGCCGAGCTTGCCAAGCGCGGCATCGCGATGATCGATGCCCCCGTCTCCGGCGGCGTGCCGCGCGCCAAGACCGGCGATCTCGCCATCATGCTGGGCGGCGAGGAGGCGGATCTGGACCGGGCCGAGACGTTGCTGAAGGCGATGGGCACCAGCCTGCATCGCTGCGGTGGCATCGGTGCGGGGCAGGCGATGAAGGCGCTGAACAACCTGTCATCGGCCGGGACCTTCCTGATGGGGATCGAGGTGCTGCTGATCGGCCAGCGCTTCGGCCTCGACCCCGCCAAGATGGTGGATGTGCTGAACGCGTCGTCGGGCATGTCCAACAGCAGCCAGCGGAAGTTCAAGCAATATGTCCTGAACCGGCGCTTCGACGACGGCTTCGGGATGGAGCTGATGGTCAAGGATCTCGGCATCGCGCTCGAAGTGGGGCGGGAGACGCATACGGCGACGCCCTTCTCCGCGCTGTGCAAGGAGATGTGGGCGGCGGCGCTCGCCGCGCTCGGCCCCGGCCACAACCACACCCATGCCGCGCTGCTTTCGGAAAAGCTGGCCGGCGAGACGCTGGGAGGCAACAAGTGAGCACACCGCACTGGGAAGCCTACGCTATCCGCTACGGCCGGCACGACCGCACCGCGCAGAGCAATTTCCTGCTGCCGGTGCAGGACCCGCACGATGCCATGCCGCTCGACTACTTCGTCTGGCTGCTGCGGAACGCGGAAGGGCATGAGATCGTCGTCGATACCGGCTTCGATCAGGCCTGCGCCGATCGGCGCGGCCGCACGCTCAGCCGCAGTGTGGGCGATAGCCTGCGCGCCATGGGCAGCGACCCGGCCAAGGTGCGCGATGTGGTGGTGACGCATCTGCACTACGACCATGCCGGCAGCATCGATATCTTCTCTGGCGCCCGGATTCACATCCAGGACCGGGAGATGGCCTTCGCCACCGGCCGGCACATGTGTACCGCCTGCATCCGCGTGCCGTTTGAGGCGGATCACGTCGTCGGCATGGTCCGCGCGCTGTTCGCCGACAAGGTGCAGTTCCATGATGGCGAGGGAGAGGTGGCGCCTGGCGTCACCGTGCATCGCGTCGGCGGACATTCCGACGGGCTGCAGGTGGTGCGGGTAATGACCGCGCGCGGCCCGGTGGTCATCGCCTCTGACGCCATGCATTTCTACGCCAATGGCAGCACCGGCAACCCCTTCCCGATCATCTTCGACCTGGGCGCCATGACCCAGGGCTGGCGGATCGCGAAGAAGCTGGCCGGCGGCGATGAGACGCGGGTGATCCCCGGCCATGATCCGGAGGTGCGCGCCCGCTTCCCCGCCGTGCCCGGCCAGAATGGCGAGGTCGTGGCGCTGCACCTGCCACCGATCGCCTGAAGCGCCATCCGCTCGGGCGGCCGCATCCGGATGGCGGGCCGGATGCGGGCCCATCCCCTGCCCGGCGGGGGCCAAGGAACGCTTGTTCCGCGCCCCCCCCGCCGTAAATATGCCGGATGGCCGCCCCTCTTCCGCTCCCCGATCCCGCCGCCGATCCAAGCTTCGCCGAGCTGATCGCCCAGCGCCCGCACCTCGGGGCCGATGCGTTCTCCGGCCTGATGGTGGAGGGCGTGCCGCTGGCGGCCATCGCGCAGGCGGTCGGCACCCCGACCTGGGTCTATGCCGCGGGCGCGCTCCGCCGTCGCGCCCGGGCGCTGACCGGTGCGCTGGCCGCTTCCGGCCTCAGGGCCTCCGTCCACTACGCGGTCAAGGCCAATAGCAACCTCGCCGTGCTGCGGGTGCTGGCGGCCGAGGGCCTGGGCGCCGATGTGGTGAGCGAGGGTGAAGCCCGCGCCGCCCGGGCGGCCGGCATCGCCGCCGCCGACATCGTCTTCTCAGGCGTCGGCAAGACGCTGCCCGAACTGCGCTACGCGCTGGACGAGGGGATCGGCCAGATCAACCTGGAAAGCCCCGAGGAGGCGGCGATGCTCTCGGCCATCGCCGCCGCGCGGGGCGTGAAGGCGCGCGTCGCGTTGCGGGTCAATCCGGATGTGGATGCCGGGACGCATGCGAAGATCACGACCGGCCTCGCCGAGAACAAGTTCGGCGTCGCCATCGACCAGGCCCCGGCGCTCTATGCCCAGCTTGCCGCCCTGCCCGGCCTCACTCCGGTCGGCATCGCCGTCCATATCGGCAGCCAGATCACCGCCGGCATGGCGGCCTATCGCGCCGCCTATGCGCGCGTGGCCGAACTGGTGCGGGCGCTGCGCGCGGCCGGCCTGCCGGTCGAGCAGGTGGATTGCGGCGGGGGTCTTGGCATTCCCTATCGCGACGAGCCGGCGCCAAGCCCGGAAGCGCTGGCCGGCGCCATCAAGGCGACGCTCGGCCCGCTCGGCCTGCCGGTCATGCTGGAGCCGGGTCGCTGGATCGCCGGCCCGCCTGGCCTGCTGCTGGCCGCCGTGATCCTGCAGAAGCAGGGCGCCGGGCGCCGCTTCCTCGTGCTCGATGCGGCGATGAACGATCTCGTGCGGCCGGCGATGTATGAGGCCTGGCACGGCATCCTGCCGGTCGCCGCCGCCGATCTGGTGGCGCCGGTCAGCCCGGCCGATGTGGTGGGCCCGGTCTGCGAGACCGGCGATACCTTCGCCCGTGACCGGGCGATGCCGCGCCTCGCCCCCGGTGCGCTGGTCGCGCTGCTGGATGCCGGCGCCTATGGCGCGGCCATGAGCAGCACCTACAACCTGCGCCCGCTCGCGGCCGAGGTCCTGGTGGATGGCGACCGCTTCGCGGTGGTACGGCCACGGCAATCGCTATCCGCCCTGCTGGCGGCGGAACGCCTGCCGGCTTGGCTGGCGTGACCGGCCCGGCGCCGCCTGCCGGCCTTGCCCGCCGGCGCGCTTTGGCCCGGGCCGCGCTGTGGTGGGAAGCCGTCTGGCCGCGGGCGTGGCCGGTCCTTGGCGGCCTCGGCTGCTGCCTGATCCTGGCCTTGCTCGATCTGCCGGGGCAGTTGCCCGCGCCGCTGCATCTGCTGGGCCTGGTGGTGGCGGCGCTGGCCTTGGGCTGGCTGGGCTGGCGCGGCTGGCGCGGCTTTCGCGCGCCTGATCTGGCGGCGGCGGAGCGGCGGCTGGAACGCGATTCCGGCCTTTCGCACCGGCCGCTGGCGACGCTCGGCGATCGGCCCGCCAGTGCCGATCCGGCAACGCAGGCGCTCTGGGCGGCGCATCAGCAGCGCGTCGCGGCGCAACTCGGCGCGCTGCGGGTGACGCCGCCGCGGCCGGGCCTTGCGGCGCGCGATCCGCGGGCGCTCCGCGCCGCAGTTCTGCTCGGCCTGCTCGCCGCGCTGGTGGTCGCCGGCAGGGAGGCGCCGGAACGCCTGCGCCGTGCCCTGCTGCCGCAATTCGCCGCCGCGCCGGCGGCGCTGACGCCGCGCCTCGAAGCCTGGGTGACGCCGCCGGCCTATACCGGGGCGCCGCCGATCTTCCTCGCGCCGCAGGGCGGTGCCGTCACGGTCCCCGTCGGCAGCCGGCTGCAGGTCGCCCTTTCGGGCGGTGCCGGCGGCGTGCCGCAGCTGCTCACGCCGGCCGGCAGCACCCCCTTCGCCGCCGCCGATGCGACGAGTTTCACCGCCGAGGCGCTGCTGGCGCAGGCTGGCCGGCTGGCCGTCACCCGGAATGGCGGCGACCTCGCGCAATGGCTGCTGACGGTGCAGGCGGATGCGCCGCCCTCGGTCGCCTTCGCCGCGCCGCCAGACAAGGCAGCGCGCGGCCTGGGCATCCGGCTGCCCTGGCGGGCCGAGGATGACTGGGGTCTCGCCGGGCTGCGGGCCGAGTTGCACCTTGCCGCCCGGCCCGACGCGCCACCGCTGGTCCTCGACCTGCCATTGCCGCCGGGCAGCCCGAAGCAGGCGCGCGGCGCGGCATCGCCCGACCTTTCGGCGCATCCCTGGGCGGGGCTGGAGGTGCGGGCGCAGCTGCTGGCGCGCGATGGCGCCGGGCAGGAGGGCGTCTCGGAGGTCGCTATCCTGACCCTGCCGGAGCGGAGCTTCAATCATGCAGTGGCCAAGCAGGTGATCGCGATCCGCAAGGCGCTCTCGCGCGATCCCACGCAGCGGCGACTGGCGCGGCAGGCGATCGAGGCGATCATCAGCAACCCGGAGGCCTTCGAACACGATACCGCGACCTACCTCGCGCTCCGCAGCGCCGGGACGCGGCTGGTCATGGATCGGCGGGCCGAGGCGGTGCCGGAGGTGCAGGAGACGCTGTGGGAAGTCGCCCTGGCGCTGGAGGAAGGGCGCGATGCCCGCACCCGCCGCGCGCTGGCCCAGGCGCGCGAGGAACTGCGCCGGGCGCTGGCCGAGGCCGAGCGCAACCCGGCCGGGCAGCAGACGCCCGAGGAACCGGCGGCGCAGCAGCAGCAGCGGGCCGAGCTGGAGCGCCGCATCCAGGAGCTGCGCGAGGCGATCCGCCAGCATCTGGAGGCGCTGGCCGAGAAGCTACAGCGCGAGAACGCCGAGGCGCTGCCCTTCGACCCGCAATCCCGCCTGCTCAACCAGCGGGAGATGGAGCGGCGCACCCAGCGCATGCAGGACGCGGCGCGCGAAGGCCGCACCGAGGATGCGCAAAAGGAACTGGCCGAGCTTGAGGAGATGCTGCAGGCGCTGGAGGAGGGCCGGCCGCAGCGCGCCGAGAACCCCGAGCGGCAGCAGCGACGGGAACGCGGCCAGCGGCAGATGGGCGTGGTGCAGGACCTGGTGAAGCGCGAGAGCGAGCTGCTCGATCGCAGCCATCAGCGCGCCGACCAGGGCGAGCGCGCCCAGCGCAGCCGGTCGCCGCGCAGCAATGCCTTCGACCCAAGCGGGCGGCCACGGCCCGACCCCAACGCCCCCGCCGCCCGGCCGCCGACCGCCGAGGAGGAGGCCCGCGGCCGGGCGGAGCGCGAGCAGGATGGCCGCCGGCAACGCGCGCTGCGCCGGGCACTTGGGGAGCTGATGCAGCAATTCGGCGACCTTACCGGTGAGGTGCCGGAGGCCTTCGGCCGGGCCGATCAGGCGATGCGCGAGGCCCAGGACGCGCTGCGCCAAGGCGGCGATGCGCGCGAAGCCCAGCAGCGGGCGCTGCGGGCCTTGCAGGAGGGCGGGCGGCAGATGGCGCAGTCGATGCAGCGCCAGTTCGGCCCCCCGCAGCCCGGCGACCAGGAGGGTGAGGGCGAGGGCGAGGGCGAGGGCGTCGCCGGCGATCCGCAAGCCAACGGCGAGGGCCAGGAGCAGGCGCGCGGCCAGGGCGAGGGGCGCGATCCGCTCGGCCGGCGATCACGCGATGTGAACGGCCATGCCGATAATGGCGGCGATACCCGGGTGCCGGACGAGGCCGAACTGCTGCGAACCCGCGAATTGCAGGAAGAGCTTCGCCGCCGCGGCGCGCAAAAGGAGCGGCCACCCGAGGAGCTCAACTACATCGACCGGCTCCTGAAGCGATTCTGACCCCAGCGGTCCAAGGATTTGACCGCTGGTATTGGTTTTCTGGCCCTCAAGCGCCGGGCGGAAACCTCCGGTTTCCTAGAGCAGGCTGCGTTCACATGCGTCCACGCACCCTGCTCTAACTCTTTCTGGTCCCGGGATTCAGCGCCTTCGGCGATGCCGCCTCAACGCATCGCGCTCTAGGCCGCGCGGCCAGTTCGGGCGCTACCCGATGCCGGCGGTCTTGGCGATCCAGTCCTTGAGCGGGCCCTTCGGCATGGCGCCGACCTTGGTGTCGATCAGCTTGCCGTCCTTGAACAGCAGCATGGTCGGGATGCCGCGCACGGAATACTGCGTGGGCGTCATCGGGTTCTCGTCGATATTGACCTTGGCGATGGTCAACTGGCCGTCGAACTCCTTGGCCAGCGCGTCGAGGATGGGCCCGACCATCCGGCAGGGGCCACACCATTCGGCCCAGAAATCCACCAGCACCGGGCCGGACGCCTCAAGCACATCTTGCGTGAAGGTGTCGTCGGTGACCGCCTTGGTCAGCTCGCTCATGGCTCGGTGCTCTCCCTGGCGGTCCCGGACGGGCCGCCTTCCAGGAGGAGAATTCGGGCCTCCGGCCGCCCCGGTCAAGCGCCCCCCAAGCGCCCCCTGAATCTCCCCCTCAATCGTCCCCTGAATCTCCCCCTGGCGCATGCCGGTCGAGCACGGCCTCGGGCAGCGGCAACAGCCGTGCGCCATGGGTCCAGACCAGGGCACATTCGATCCGCCGGCCGGGGAAGGCCTGCCGCAGCAGGGCCCTATAGGCCGCCATCTGCCGCAGATAGAGCGCCGGCACGGCGGCGGCCTCCTCGGGCGGCGGGCGGTTGGTCTTGTAGTCGAGCACGAGCACGCGATCCGGTTCGATCAGCAGCCGGTCCACCTGCCCGGCGACCAGCTGCCCGGCGATCCGTCCGGCGATCGGCGCCTCGGCCAAGCTGCCCGGGCCGAAGGCGGCGGCAAAGGGCGGCGCGGTCGTCAGGGCCAGCACCTCGGCCATGATCGCCGCCTGCTCGGCCGCCGACAGGCCATGGCCGGGTCGCGCCAGGAAAGCCGTCGCGGCGGCGGCCTGCGCCGCTGCCGGCCGGCCCGGCAAATGCTGCAACAGGGCGTGGATCAGCCGGCCGCGCCGGAAGCGCGACCCGGTCGGGTCATCGGGCCCCAGCGGTGGCGCGGCCGGCGTTTCGGCCTCGCCCGGCAGCGCGGAGGGGCTCAGCACCGTGGCGCTGGCCTCGACCGGTGCCGGGCGGCTGGCCCAGTCCGGCAGCGGCGTTGCCGCGGTGGCCGGCGCTGCGGTTTCCGGCTGCGGCGCCACGGTCTGCGGCGTGGCATGGCGGCGCAGCATCCCATCGCCGAAACTCGCCTCTGCCGGCCCGCCGAACTCCGTGGGGTCGAGCGGGATGCGCGCCGCCGCCAGCCGGTCGAAGCCGGCGGCGAGCTTGCCGTACCAGTCGCGTGGCTTATCGCCCCAGCCGCAGGCGATCAGCCGGTCCTCGGCGCGGGTCAGCGCGACGTAGAGCAGCCGGTTCTCCTCCGCCTCCCGCACCGCCATCTCGGCCGCCTTTGCCGTCTCGAAGGCAGCGGCGGCATGGGCCTTGTTCGGTGCCCACAGCGGCAGCTCCACCCCGTTCTCGGTCAGCCAGCGGAGCTGCTCATTGCCCTTGCCGCTGCCGACATCGACCAGGAAGACGATCGGGGCCTGCAACCCCTTGGCATTGTGCACGGTCATGATGCGCACGGCATCGCCGCCCGCCTCCGCCTCGCGCTTCACCTCGGCGCCGCCCTGGCGCAGCCAATGCACGAAGCTCTGCAGGCTGGGCGGATAGCGCCGTTCATGCGCCAGCGCCGCGTTCAGCAGCTCGTCCAGCATATCGGCCGCCTCCGGGCCCAGCCGGGCCAGCAGCCGGGCGCGCGCCGGCGTGCCATCGAGCGAGGCTTCGCCAAGCACTGCCGCGAGCAGCGCATGCGGGGTGACGAGATCGGCGCGGAGCGCAAGGCGCGCCAGCCAATCCGCCGCCGCCGCCGCCCGCCCGCCCGCCGCCGCCGCCCGCTCCGCCTGCAGCGCCTGCCAGAGCGAGCCGGTGCGGCCATGCGCCAGCGCCAGCAGCGCGGTCTCCGACAGGCCGATCAGCGGGCTTTTCAGCAGAGCGGCGAGCTGGAGATCGTCGTCCGGGTGCAGCAGCACGTCACAGAGCGCGAGCAGGTCCATCACCGCGATATGCTCGACCAGCTTCACCGCAGTGACCGCCAGCACCGGCAGCTGCCGCGCCTTCAGGGCGCGGGTCAGCAGCGGCACGAAGCGCATGGTCGATTGTCGCCGGACCAGCACCATGATGTCCCCGGCGCGCACCGGCCGGTCGCGGCTGATCAGCGTCTCCGTGGCCAGCATATGGGCGATGCGGGCGGCCAGGGTTTCGGCCAGCAGCGCCTCGCCGCCGCTGGCCCGGGCCGCGGCCTCCGGCACCTGCCAGGCCTGGGTCTCCGGCGCCTTGGTTTCTTGCAGCAGGGGCCACAGCTCGACGCTGCCGGCCTGCCCTTGACGGTGCGCCAGGTGCTGTAGGGTCGCCCCCGGCGCCACCACGCCCTCCCGCGCCGGGCCTTCGGCGAAGACCGCATCAACCAGCGCGAGCACGGCGGCGGTGGAGCGGAAGGAGACATCGAGCGGCACCTCGCAGAACGCGCCGCCCGCCGCCGTCACCGCCTGCGCGTAGTGATGCCGCCAGCTGGCGAAGCCTGCGGCATCCGCGCCCTGGAAACCGTAGATCGCCTGCTTGCTGTCGCCCACCGCGAAGATGGTGCGCCGGCGGTCCCCGGTGGCGCCCGCACCCGCGAAGAATTCCGCAGTCAGCGCCGCGGCGATGCTCCACTGCGCCGGGTTGCTGTCCTGCGCTTCGTCCAGCAGCAGGTGATCCAGCCCGCCATCCAGCTTGAACAGCACCCAGGCGCAGCCGGGATCGTTCAGAATGCGCCGGACATAGGCGATGAGATCGCCGTAATCGAGCAGCCCGGCGCTTTTCTGCCGCTGCGCGACGCGCTGCAGGACCGGCGCGGCGAGGGTCAGCAGCGCGGTGGTCGCGGCCGCCAGGCGACAGGCGCGCAGCGCCTCCTGCACCACGACCAGCCGCGCCCCCTCCGCCTGCAGGATTTCTATCACCTCCATCTGGCGCGCGCCGACGCCTTGCGTGGCGAGGCCCCGCGCGGCGCGCGGCTGGCCCTCGTCGGTGAGAAACAGGGTGAGCCACTCCTCAAACCGGGCCGCGCGCCCCGCGGTGGCCTGCGCCAGCCAGCCGGCCAGCTTGCCCCCGCGCGTCTGGTCGTTCGCGTTCTTGCTGGCCTGGAGCAGCCGCGCGGCGATGAGCAGCGGTGCGCTGTCGAAGCGGCAGGCGGTGTCCAGAACCTCCCGCTCATCCAGGCTCTCCGGCGCGCCCACCGCCGCCGCCAGGCGCTGCCGCAGGCCGGCGAGCTGGCCGCTGGCCGCGAGGCTTGCAGCCAGCCGCTCCCGCACCCGATCGCCGGCGAGCATGCGGGTCAGCTGGCCGAAATCCTCGGCGGAGACGGCGGCCGCCAGCAAAGCCAACTCCGGGCTCCCGCCCGCCGCGGCCAGTTCCGCCTCCCGCGCCTCGGCCACCAGCAGATTGGCATCCGCCTGTTCCAGCACCGCGAATTGCGGCGGCAGGCCGGCTTCCAGCGGGAAGCCGCGCAGCAGGGATTGGCAGAAGGCGTGGATGGTGGAAATCCGCATCCCGCCCGGCAGGTCGAGCACATCAACCAGCAGCCGCCGCGCGCGCAACAGCCGCGCCGGGGCCGGCGGCGCGCCGGTCAGCCGGGCCAGCTCGGCGGTCAGCCGCGCCTCCGGCCAGATGGCCCATTCGCCGAGCCGTTCCCGCAGCCGGGCCTGCATCTGCGCCGCCGCGGCGCGGGTGAAGGTCAGGCACAGGATGCGCCCCGGCGCCTGGTCGGGATCCAGCAGCAGCCGCAGCACGCGATCGATCAGCACCTTGGTCTTGCCCGAGCCCGCCGAGGCGCTGACCCAGGCGGAGGCGGCGGGATCGGCGGCGCGCCGCTGTTCCGCCTCGGCGCGGGCGGCGGGGCTATTCGGCATCGGCATCGGCGTTGTGCCATTCCGCCAGGCGGGCGAGGTGATCGTAATCCTTGCCCGCCGGCTCGCGCTTGGGATGCGGCCGTGCCAGGAAGGCCCGATCGCCGAGCAGGAACGCGCTGATCAGCTCGGTCAGCCCCTGCCGCGCGGCGGCGGCCAGCGCCGGCACCACGGCGGCGTCCTTCGCAATGTCGACCACCGCGCCCTCACGCGGGCCGCCATTCACCTGCCAATAGAGCAGCGCCGAGGCATCGGCGGCCTCCAGCCCAGCGAAGCCACCCGCGGCGGCGATCATGGCTTCCAGCGATAATTGCGGCTTCTCGCCGCTCTCGACCTTCTTGGGGCCCGGCGGCTTGCCGGTCTTGTAGTCGAGCAGCCGCAGGCTGCCATCGGCCAGCAGATCGATGCGGTCCGCCTTGGCGATGACCTCCACCTCGCCATCCGGCAGGCGCAGCAGCAGCCGGCCGCTGACTTCGACCAGGCTGCGCAACGGTCCCTCATGGCCCCGCAGTTCGGCTTCCTGCCGCAGCACGAAATTGCCGATGCGCGCGAGGCGCGGGGCCCAGAAGGCGGCGAGGCCCGGGCGCGGCGCCTCGGCGGCCAGCGCTGCAGCACTCGCCGCGTCCCAGAGCGCGCGGGCGGCATCGGCACCCGGCCAGGGCTGCGCCGAAAGCCGGGCGATGAAGTCGCGCAGCGCGACATGCACGAGATTGCCGTAATCGAGCGCCCCCGCCTCGGCATCCAGCGGCTCGAGCGGGCGCAGCCGCAGCACGTTCCGGGCATAGAAAGCATAAGGGTCGGCGAGCAGCGTCTCCACCTGCGTCACGCTGATCCGCTTCGGCCGCTGGGCCCGGCTGGGCTTGGGTGCCGGCCGCTCACCGGGTTGGGGCGTTGCCGCCTGATCGAGCTGCGCCGCCCAGGCGGCGGCCGGATCGGCAGGCAGCGCAAGCCCGTCCTGGCCGGCCAGGAAGGTGTCGATCCGGGTCAGCCAACGGGCCGCCACCGTCGGCGCGCCGCCGCGCCGCACGGCGCGCGACAGCACCGCCACTGGCGCGCTGCAGGCCGCGAGGAGGAAATCCGCGGCCACCCGGCCGATCCGCGCCTCCGGCTCCGGCAAGCCGAAATCGCGCCGCATCGGGCGGCTCATCCAGGGGCCGGGATCGGTCGCCAGCGGCCAGATCGTCTCATCCAGCGCGCCGAGGACGACGTGATCGAAGGCCAGCAGCCGGGCTTCCAGCAGGCCGAGGATTTCGACGCGCGGATGCGGCCCCACCGGGCGGCCGCGGGTTGCGCGCAGGCTGGGCGCCGTCGCGCCTTCCAGCGCGGCATCGAACAGCGCCGGCCAATCGGCGGGGGAGACCGGCGGCAGGCCGGTCATGGCCTCGGCGAGGCTGGCGAGGTGAGCGGCCAGCGCCTCGCCCTCCTCACCGATATAGAGCCGGGCGCCGCCCGGCAGCTCCGGCGCCGCCGCCAGCGCCTCAGCGGCGGCGAGATGGGCGGCGAGCAGCGCCGCCGCTGGCTGCGCGGGCGCGGCGGGCAGCGCGGCGAAATCGCCGAGCGCGCTGGTCAGCAAATCGAGCAGCGCCCCGACATCGGCCGCTTCCTCCGCCGCAAGCCGTGCGTCCGCCAGCGCGGCGCGCAGCCCCACCAGTCCGGACCCCGGCCGTGCCCCGCGCAGCGCCGCGCGTTCCAGGCGGCGGACGGCGCCCAGCCAGCGATCGCGCGGCCAGCCGCCCTGACAGGTCGGGTGCTTCAGCACCGCGAGCAGCGGGACCGGGGCGAATTCCTGCGCCACCATCTGCACGATCAGTCTGAGGAAAGCCCCGGCCGGGGAGGCGCCGAGCGGCTCGCCCGCGCTGTCATCGGCGACGATGCCGTGCCGAGCGAGCTCGGCCGAGACGCGCTTTGCCAGATCGCGATCGGGCGTGACGAGCGCCGCGCGCGCGCCCGCGATCTCCAGCGCGCCGCGCAGGGACAGCGCGATCGCCGCGGCCTCGGCCTGGGCGTCCGGCGCGGCGAGCCGGCTGAGCCCCTGCGCGGCGGCGGCCCAGCGGGACGGCCGCCGCGCCTGCCAGGCGGGCAGGCCGGCCGCCGGGCGCAGCGCCATGCCGAGCAAAGCGGGGCGGTCCGCGGGCGTCGCCGGGGCGATGCCGGGGCAGGGCCAGGGGCGGAGATCCGCCTGCGTCGCGCCCAGCGCGTGCAGCAGGCGATGCTGGCCGCAGAAGGGATGCGTCGGCGCCTCGCGGATCGCCTCCCAGATCGCCGGCTGGGCGCTTTCGCTGTCCAGCCCATGCAGCACGACGCGCCCCAGGGGCAGCCGCGCCAAGACCCCAAGCAGCGCCTCGGCGGCCGGGATGGTGCCGCCGACGCCGATGCCGGCGGCGATGATCGGTTCGGTGGGCGGGGCCTTTTCCCAGGCCAGCGTCTGCGCCCGCAGCGCTTGCACGCGGCGCATGCCGATATCGAGCAGGCCCTCCGCCGCCAGCCATTCCTGCCAGGCCGCGGTGACGCCGCGCAGGAAGGTCAGGGTGATGTCCCAATGCGTGGCGTGTTCCGCCGGCACCAGCCCGGCGAGGCGTTCCAGCCAGCGGGCGTTCAGCGCTTCCGGCGTGCTGCGGGCCAGCAGGTCGAGATCCTTCTCCTCCAGCGCGATCTCATCGAACAGCGTCGCGAGCGCGCCGGCGAGGCCCCAGGCCTGGGCCGGCGTCGCGGCGCCGCCGCGGGCGGCGGGCAGGCGCTGCACGAAGCCGGTCAGCACCGCCTGCCGCCGTAGCGGGGCAACCGCCGGCGGCAGGTCGAGCAGCGCCGGCAGGGCCAGCTCATCGGCATCCTCGGTGGAGAGTCCGGCCAGTGCCCGCAGGCGGGGCAGCAGCAGTGCCTCCCCGCCGGCCGCGCGCAGGAAGGCCAGGCGCAGGGCGCGGGCCGAACGGCGCGTGGGCAGCAGGATGGTCAGGCGCGACAGCGCCTCCGGCGCGCTGGCCGGCTGTTCGGCCAGCACCCCGGCGGCGAGGGCATCGAGGAAGGAGAGATGCGCGGGAATAGCGTAGAGGTTCACGAGATGTTCTTTAGCGCGATTCGACCCCGCGGGCGAATCGAAACCCCCGGGGCGGGGCGGTATGCGGCATGCTGGGATTAGCTTCCAGACCAAGGTCCCCACGCCATGACCGACCGCCGCATGCACCTGATCGCCTATCTCAAATCCGGGCCGAATTTCAGCTATCCCAGCGCCTGGCGGCATCCGGCGGCCGCACTCGACGATCTGTTTGATCCCGGCCGTTGGGAACAGTGCGCCCGGCTGCTGGAAGCCGCCTGCTTCGATGCCTGCTTCTTCGCCGATGGCCTTGGCATCCCCGATCTCTACAAGGGGCGCTACGATGATTACGTCGGACGCGGCGGCCAGCTCTCGTTGCTCGACCCCATGGTGCTGGCGCCGTTGATGGCGCGGGTGACGACGCATCTGGGCATTGGCGTCAGCCTTTCGACGAGCTTCACCCCGGCCTTCATCCTGGCCCGTTGGCTCGGCTCGCTCGATTTGATCAGCGGCGGGCGCGCGGCCTGGAACGTGGTCACCACGGGGCGGGATTTCGAGGCGCGCAATTGCGGTCTGGCCGGCCTGCTGCCGAAGGAGCAGCGCTACGACATGGCCGATGAGGTGCTGGAAGCCTGCGACCTGCTCTGGCATGGGTGGGAGCCGGATGCGCTGGTGCTGGACCGCGCTTCCGGCGTCTTCGCCGACCCCGACAAGATCCATCGCGCCCACTACGCCGGCCGGCACGTGTGGACGGAAGGCCCGGCCTCCGTCCCGCGCAGCCCGCAGGGGCGGCCGGTGCTGATGCAGGCCGGCGCCTCCCCCCGCGGTCGCGCCTTCGCCGCGCGCTGGGGCGAGGCGTTGTTCTGCACCCCCGCCACCAAGGCCGACAGCAAGGCCTATCGCGACGACATCCACGCCCGGATGCAGGCGATCGGCCGGCCGGTGGAGCACTGCAAGATCCTGCCCTCCTTCTCCGTCGTGGTGGGGGAGACCGAGAGCATCGCGCGGGAGAAGGCGGCCTATCTGGAATCCCTGGTGGACCCGGAGCTGGTGCTGGCGGCGGCAAGCTGGGGCGTGGTCGCGGATCTCTCGACCATCGAGGACCCGGCGGCGCTCGACCGGCCAGGCTCCAATCAAGGGGTCGCGGGGCATCGCGACCGCATGCTGCAGGTGGCGCGCCAGCATGGCATCAGCTTCGCCGAAGCGGTGCGCCGGCCGCGCCCGCTGCTGGCCGGCACGCCCGCGCAGATCGCCGATGTGCTGGAGGACTGGTTCCGCGACGGCGCCTGCGACGGCTGCATCATCCCGCCGGTCCACTACCCCACGACCTTCGAGGAATTCGGCCGGCTGGTGGTGCCGGAGTTGCAGCGGCGCGGCCTGCTGCGCACCGCCTATCGCGGCCGCACGCTGCGCGACAACCTGCGCGACGATCAGCCCTGAGGCTTGGCCGGCGGCGCCACCACCCGGATGCGCGCCATCATCCCCCCATCCTCGTGTTCGAGGATATGGCAGTGGAAGACGAAATCGCCGATCTGGCTGAAAGGCACCGCGAGGCGCAGGAGCGGCGGGCGGCAGGCACCGCGGCGGAAGGCGGCGATGCTGCCATCGCAGCCCTTCGTCGCCCGGGCGCGCGGCACCTCGGCATTGTCTTCCAGCGCCAGCGCTTCGCGCGGTTGCGGTGCGCCGAGGGCCGCGGTGGGCCGCAGCCAGAAGCGGGTCTGGTGGAGGTGGAAGTTGTGCGCCTCCGCCGTCAGGTTCACGACCTCCCAGGTCTCGATCACCGGCGGCGCGCCGTCGCGCGCGGCGGTCAGGCAGATATTCTTCGTGGTCGGGTCGAAGCTGCGCATCGGCGTCAGCGCCCGCTCCCGCCCATCGGCGCCGATGATGGAACTGGCGAGGCCGAAAGCATCCTTGCCCGGCGTCGGATTGCCGAAATAGATCCGCCGCCGCTCCCCTGGCGCGAGGTTGCCGCAGGCCGGGTCCTGCCGCAGGCCGAGCGCGAGTGCGGGATCGATCGCATAGGCCGTGGCCTGTCCCGGCGCCAGCATGGCCGGCGGCGCGGCGGCCGCGGCAGCCTGCGCGGCGGCCAGCGGCTGCGAGTCCGCCGGCGCCGCCAGCCGCACCCGCGCGACATGGCCGAGCAGTTCGGCCACCGTGGCGGCCTCACCGACCGGTGGGCGCGGCAGCGGCGGCAGCCGCCCGGGCGCCAGCGTCACCGCGGCCAGATCGATCGCCGGCCAGTCATCGCCGCCGGTCGGCACCACCGCCGTGCGCAGCACCGCATCCCGCGGCTGCGGCCCGGCCTGGCCGACGCGCACGGCGACCCGCGCGCTCGGCAATAGCCGCAGGCGGCGGGTGCAGAGCGCGCCATCGCCGCAGGCGAACAGCACCGCCCGGCCGGCCAGCTCCGCCTGGATGCGGGCGAGCGAGGCCGCGCCGTCACCGATCGCGACCCCATCCAGCGCGAGCAGTTCGAGCGGCAGCGGCGGCCCGCCCCCCGGTGGTTCCAGCGCGAGGTCATAGCCACGGCTGGCGCTGGCGTTCAGCACCTGCCAGATCTCGCCGACCGCGCCGACGGCGATGGCCGGGTAATGCTGGCCGTTGATGCTGTGCACCCAGCGGCCGCCGCGCGCTGGGCCGGTGCCGGCGCAATGGCCCTGGCGCGGTGCCTCGCCGCGGCCGCGGCGGGGGGCGCAGAAGGTCGGGTCCTGCTGGTGTTGCAGTGTCCCATCGGCCGCAATCTGGCTGTCCTTCAGGATCAGCAGGCGGGATGGCGTGGCGGCGATGGTGCTGCGGCAGGTGGCATCCGTGCCGCAATACTCGGCCAGCGCACCCACGCTGATGGCGCCCGCCATGCCCGAGGATACCTGATTGACGGTGAGCCCATGCACATGCGGGTGAAACCAGAACAGGCCCGGCGGATGGCGGTGCAGGTCGAAGCGGTATTCGACGGCGTCATCGACGACATCGGTATCGGGGTGGCTGGCGCCGCCCGCGCCATGCGCCCCATGCCCGGCATGCGCGGGCGCGCCGGCGCAGCGCGCCCCGGCATTGGCGGGGTTGCGGAGCTCCAGGAAGACATAGTCGCCATAGGGGTCGCCGGGCGCCATGGCGCGATGCGGCTCAACGATCAGGCCGTGGGTGTGCAGGTTGGTCGGGTTGCCGGCCAGCGCGGGGTGTTCGATGCAAGCCTCGGCGTCCGGCGCCGGCGGCAGGCGGTTGACCAGGCGGATGTTCAGCCGGTCATCCGGGCCGAGGCGCAGATGCACGCCGCCATAGGGGCTGGCGGCGGTGCCGGGCAGGCATTCGGTCGCGGTCGGCCCGGCGCGGCGGCAGACATCATAGACCCAGGGGGTGGTCTGCCGCCCGCCCAGCAGCTGCGCGTCCGGCCGTGCCGTCAGGATCAGGTGTAGCGCGCCGGCTTCGCTGGCGAAGACCGGCGGGTCCTGCAGCGGCGCGGCCACCGCGGCGGTGCCGAGCAGCCCGGCCAGCAGGCCGGCGCATAGGCGGTGCCGCATCTGCGCCGCCCCGGCCATATCAGCGCGCGAGATCGGCGGCGACGTCGAAGGCTTCCGGGTAGCCGAACAGCCCGACCTGCCCACCGGTGTGCAGGAAGACGACGTTCTCGCCCGGCTTGAAGAAGCCCTTGCCGATCAGGTCGAGCAGCCCGGCCATGCCCTTCCCGGAATAGACGGGGTCGAGCAGGATGCCTTCCTGTTCCGCCAGCAGCTTCACCGCCTTCACCATCCCCTCGGTCGGGATGCCGTAGCCCTGGCCGACATAGTCGCAATTGGCCACGACATGCTCGCGTTTGATGATCCCCGGCAGGCCGAGATGCTGCGCGGTGCGTTCGGCCAGGGCGAAGACGTTCGCTTCCTGCCGGTCCTTGGGCGCGCGCACGCCGATGCCGAGGACGGGGATGCCGCTGTTCAGCGCGACGAGGCCGGCGACGAGCCCGGCCTGGGTGCCGGCGCTGCCGGTGGCGTGCACCAGGTGATCGATGCGCAGGCCCATGTCGGAGGCTTGCGTCACCAGCTCCTGCGCCGCGTTCACATAGCCCAGTGCGCCGACCGGGTTGGAGCCGCCGCCGGGGATGACATAGGGCTTGCGACCCTCCGCCCGCAGCGTGGCGGCGACGGCTTCCATCTCCGCCTGCATATCCGCCCCGCCGGGGCGGCGAGAGACCGTCGCGCCATGCAGCTTGTCCATCAGGACATTGGCGTTCCGGGTATAGGCCGGGTCGGTGTAGCCGGTGCGGTCTTCCAGCAGGATATGGCAGGCAATGCCGAGCTTGGCGCAGGCCGCCGCGGTCTGCCTGGCGTGGTTGGATTGCGTGGCACCCTGGGTGATGACGATATCGGCGCCTTCGGCGCGCGCATCGGCCATCAGGTATTCCAGCTTGCGGGTCTTGTTGCCGCCGGTGGACAGCCCGGTGCAGTCATCCCGCTTGATCCAGAGATTGGGCCCGCCGAGCAGGCGCGTGAGGTTCTCCATCGGCTCCAGCGGGGTCGGCATATGGCCGAGGCGGATGCGTGGGAAACGGGCGAGGTTCATGCGGACGGGTCCTAGGAATTCGGAGGCTGTCGAGCAGGATAGGGCAGCGCGCTGTCGGCTGGAACCGGCGGCGCCTCAGCCGAGGCAGCGCGCCGCGAGCGCGGCAAACGCCCGGCTGCGATGGCTGAGCCGCGCCTTGGCCTCCGGCGGCATCTCGCCGAAGGTTTCCTGTTCCCCATCGGGGATGAACATCGGGTCGTAGCCGAAGCCCTTATCGCCGCGCGGCTGGGTGACCCAATGGCCGTGCACCTGCCCCTCAACCCCCTCGGTATGGCCATCCGGCCAGGCGAGGACGAGGGCGCTGGTGAACCAGGCGCGGCGATCGGTCGCATCGCCGGCCAGCTTCGCCACCTTCGCCATGGCCATGGCGTAGTCGCGCGTGCCGTCCGGGCGCTGCGCCCAATCCGCCGTGCGCACGCCGGGCGCGCCGTCCAGCGCCGCCACGGAAAATCCGCTATCGTCGGACAGCGCCGGCAACCCCGTGGCGCGCGCCGCCGCCAGCGCCTTGATCGCGGCGTTCCCCAGAAAGGTCTCGGCCGGCTCGGCGGGTTCGGGCAGGCCGAGCTCCTTGGCCGAGACCACCTCCTGGCCATAGGGCAGGAGCAGCGCCCGCACCTCTGCCAGCTTGCCGACATTATGGCTGGCCAGCACCAGCCGCCCGGCGCCAAGCCGCCGCGGCGCGGGTGCCGGCATCAGCCGAGACCGCAGGCGGTGCGCTGTGCCTCGAACAGCCGCGCCGTGCCGTGGCGCGCAAGGCGCAGCAGGTCGAGCAGCTGCGCTTCGGAGAAGGGCTCGGCTTCCGCCGTGCCCTGGATCTCCACCAGCCCGCCGCGGCCGGTGAGGACGAAATTCGCGTCCGTATCGGCCTTGCTATCCTCGGCATAGTCGAGGTCGAGCACCGGCGTGCCCTGCCACAGACCGCAGGAGATGGCGGCCACCTGATCCTTGAGCGGCATAGTCGCGATGATATTGGCCTTCAGGCAGTGACGGAAGGCGAGGTGCAGCGCCACCCAGGCGCCGGTGATGCTGGCGCAGCGGGTGCCGCCATCGGCGGTGATCACGTCGCAATCCAGCACGATCGACATCTCCCCCATCGCCTTGAGGTCGGTGACGGCGCGGAGCGAGCGGCCGATGAGACGCTGGATTTCCTGGGTGCGGCCGGATTGCTTGCCGCGCGCCGCTTCGCGGTCGCCACGGGTATGGGTGGCGCGGGGCAGCATGCCGTATTCGGCGGTGACCCAGCCCTGGCCGCTGCCGCGCAGGAAGGGCGGGACCTTGGTCTCGACGCTGGCGGTGCAGCGCACCTCGGTATCGCCCATGCGGATCAGGCAGGAGCCTTCGGCATGCCGGGCGATGCCGGGTTCCAGGTGGGTGTTGCGCAGCACATCGGCGGCGCGGCCGGAGGGACGATTGCTCATGCGAGGCGCCCTACCACGCCGCGCCCGCGCCAGCGAGGGGCCGGTCCGGTATTTCCTGGGCGAAGCGGCGGGTGGTGCAGAAACCCTTCCCGGCGACGACGACGGGAAGGGAACGTCGCCATGGGCTTCGCCCGGTCGCGCCGGCGCGGTTGACCGCCGCGCGCCGCGCCTGTCATTTTTCCAACGACTGGATGGGGACCGTGCCTTGCCGGAGATCGCCATGCATCGGCTGCGCCGCCGTGCCTTCCTCGCCATTGCCGGCGCCAGCCTCGCAACGCCCGCCCTCGCCTACCCCGAGCGGCCGTTGCGGATGGTGCTGGGGGGGCCGCCGGGCGGGCTCAACGATATCGTCGCGCGAGCGCTGGCGCAGCCGCTCGGGACGCTGTTCGGGCAATCCGTTGTCGTCGAGAACCGGCCCGGCGCGGGGGCGAGCATTGGCGCCACCTTCGCCGCCCGGGCCGCGCCGGATGGCTATACGCTGTGGCTGGGCATCGTGGATACGCAGGCGATCCTGCCGACCTCGATGCGCAACCTCGCCTATGATCCCGACCGCGACTTCGCACCGATCACCTTCGTCTGCAATGCGCCCTTCGCGATCGCGGTCGGCCCCTCGAAGCCCGGCATCGACAGCTTCGAAGCGCTGATGGCGGCCGCGGCCGCCAAGCCCGAGGTGATTTCCTTCGCCTCCTGGGGCGTTGCCTCGACGCCGCATTTGGCCATGCAGCGCATCGTGCTGCCGCGCCGGATCGACATGCTGCACGTGCCCTTCAGCGGCGCCGCGCCTGCCCTGCAGGCGGTAGTTGCGGGCCAGGTGGATTGCACGGCGCTGCCGGTCGGCGGGATCGCGCAGATGGCCCGCGCGGGCAAGGTGCGGGCCTTGGCGGTGCTGGCGCGGCAGCGCGTGCCGCTGCTGCCGGACGTGCCGACGCTGCTCGAGCTGGGTGGTGAACTGGATTCGGGCATCTGGCTGGCGCTTTACGCCCCCGCCGGTACGCCGCAGCCGATCATCGAGCGGCTGAATACGGCTGCCCATGAGGCGATGCGCAGCCCTGAATTCATCGAGGTGTTGCGCCAGCAAGGGGCCGTGCCGGAACCCTCGACACCGGAGGAGCTCGGCGCCTTGGGCCGGCGGGAGCGCGAGTCCTGGGCGAAGGTCGTCCGCGCTACCGGCGCGTTCCTTGAGTGAGCTTCGCGCGGCGGGGCTGACCGCAGGTGCCGGATGGCGGAGGATCGCGCCGCTTGACCCAGGGGAGCGGGGCCGCCTATGTCTTTTGGTGGTGGCCTTGGCCACCCCTCGCGATTTGTCCGGCCAGCTTGCGGCGAGGTCCTTCACCGGGCGATCCATGGCACCGCTGCGCGGCGCCCGGGATCGCAAAACAAACGCGCTAAACGGCCGGGGGCGCCAGCCCCTTCCCCGTCATGGGGCCGGACACCCATCCGTGTTCGCAAGGTCCGTCATGTCGAAATCCCTGCCTGATCGCCCGCTTCGCCCCGCCACGCTGTTGGTGCGCGGCGGCACCATGCGCAGCAATCACGACGAGACCGCCGAGGCGCTCTTTCTCACCTCCGGCTTCGTCTACGACAGTGCGGAGCAGGCCGAAGCGACCTTCGCCGGCAACGCCACGCACTACCAGTATTCGCGCTTCGGCAATCCGACGGTCGCCATGCTGGAACAGCGCCTCGCGCTGCTGGAAGGCGCCGAGGCGTGCCGGGTGACCGCGACGGGGATGGCGGCGGTGCATGCGGCGCTGCTGTCCCACCTCAAGGCCGGGGACCGGGTGGTGGCCGCGCGCGCGCTGTTCGGGTCCTGCCACTGGATCGTCTCCACCCTGCTGCCCCGCTACGGCATCGAGGCGGAGTTCGTGGACGGCGCCGATCTCGGGCAATGGGAACGCGCGCTGGCCCGCCCGACCTCGCTCGTGCTGCTGGAGACGCCGTCGAACCCGATGCTGGAGATCGTCGATCTGCCGCGCGTCGCGGAACTGGCGCATGCCGCCGGGGCGATCGTCGTCGTCGACAATGTCTTTGCCACGCCGCTGCTGCAGAAGCCGCTGACGATGGGCGCGGATGTGGTGGTCTATTCCTGCACCAAGCACATGGACGGCCAGGGCCGGGTGCTGGGCGGTGCCGTGCTCGGGACCAAGACATGGGTCGAGGACACGTTGCAGCCCTTCACCCGCAATACCGGGCCGGCGCTCAGCCCCTTCAACGCCTGGGTGATCCTGAAGGGGCTGGAGACGCTGGCGCTGCGGGTGTCGGCGATGTCCGCCGGGGCGGAACGCATCGCGGCCTTCCTCGGCGGGCGGCCGGAAGTGGCCCGAGCGCTTTATCCGTTCAGCCCCGGGCATCCGCAGCAGGCCTTGGCGCGCCGGCTGATGAGCGGCGGCGGCACGGTGGTGACCTTCGACCTTCAGGGCGGCAAGGCGGCGGCCTTCCGCTTCTGCAACGCGCTGCAGCTGATCGACGTCTCCAACAACCTCGGCGATTCCAAATCGCTCGTCACCCATCCCGCGACGACCACGCATATGCGGATCGGGCCCGAGGAGCGGGCGCGGCTGGGTATCGGCGACGGCACCATCCGGCTCAGCATCGGGCTGGAGGATGCCGAGGATCTGATCGAGGACCTGTCGGTGGCGCTGACCGCGGCCGGCACCGGGGCATGAGCGGGCCGGGCAGCGCGGCGCTGGCGCGGGAGATCCGCATCAGCGTGCGGACCACCTACCTGCCGGACCAGTCGGAGCCAGCGCGCGGGCAGTATGTCTGGACCTATCGGGTGCGGATCGAGAATACCGGTCCGCACCGGGTGCAGTTGCTGAAGCGCACCTGGCTGATCACCGACGCGCAAGGCCGCACCCAACGCGTGCATGGTGAGGGCGTGGTCGGCGAACAGCCGCTGCTGGAGCCGGGCGGGCATTTCGAATACGCGTCCGGCACGCCGCTGGCCACACCTTCGGGCTTCATGCGCGGGCAGTACCACATGGTCGTCAGCGGGACCGGCGAAGCCTTCGACGTGGACATCCCGGCCTTCAGCCTGGACAGCCCCGGGACGCCCCGCCAGCTGCACTGATACCAGGGCAGGGGCTCTGACGCGTGCCGCGCAGTCCCGAAATCCGGAGGTTTCCGCCCGGCGCTTTAGCGCGATGCGTCGCGGCGGAATCGCCGAGAACGCTGAATCGCGCGATCCAACAAATGCTAGAGCGGGCTGCGTGAACGCATGTGAACGCCGCATGCTCTAGGGCCAAAAAAATAACGCAAACGGTCAAACCTTTTGACCGTTGGTCTCAGCTGGCGCCGGTCCGTTTGCGTTCGTAGTGCTTCGAGTATTTGCTGGTAACCAGGTCGGTCTTCACCACCACGCACACATCGGTGGTGTTGAACTGCTCATCCAGCACCGCGCCGTCGCCGACGAAGCCGCCCAGCCGAAGATAGCCCTTGATGAGCGGTGGCAGGTCGTTGAGCGCGGCGCGGGCATTGACCTGATGCGGATCGACCCGGTCCATCGGCTGAAAGCGGGCGGGCACCGCCCTTGGCCGGATGGCGGCCGGCGCCAGGTGATGGCTGTGCAGGTAGCTGAGCATCGGCCCGAGGGCCACGAGATCGGTCCCCGGCAGGCTGGCGCAGCCGAACATCAGGTCGATGCGGTGGATGAAGACATAAGCGGCGATCCCGCGCCACAGCAGTTGCATGGTGCCGCTGGTGCGATAGCCGGGGTCGACGCAGGAGCGGCCGAGTTCCAGCAATTCCAGCGGCTGCGCCAGCAGCGGGCTGAGGTCGTATTCGGCGGCGGTGTAGAAGCGGCCGATCCGGTCTGCGGCGCCGCGGCGGATCAGCCGATAGGTGCCGACCACCGCATCCGGCCCATCGCCCAGCCGATGATCGAGGACGAGCAGGTGGTCGGCGACGGCGTCGAACTCATCGGCGTCGCGTTCGCTGGCGCGCGTCGCGGTATCGGCGCGGGCGCCCATTTCGCCGTAAAAGACGCGGAACCGCAGCGCCTGGGCGGCGTCGATCTCGGCCGGGCTGCCCGCCACCCGCACGCCGAGATGACCGGAGCGGAGTTCGGCGAATTCGGTCGGTGCGGTCACGCCGTGGCCTTGCGGCGCGGCCGCGCGCCCGCCTTGTGCGGCGGGGACCGGCCGAACAGTTCAAGGCGAAGATCGGCCAGCTCGAAGCCCAGCTCCTCAGCGATCTGGCGGGCCAAGGCGTCCAGCCGTGGATCGGCGAATTCGATCACCTGCCCCGAATCCAGGTCGATCAGGTGGTGATGCGCGCCGCGATCGGCCTGGTCGAAGCGTGCCCGCCCGCCGCCGAAGTCGCGGCGTTCCAGGATGCCCTCGGCTTGCAGCAGCCGCACGGTGCGATAGACGGTGGCGAGCGAGATGCGCCGATCGTGCCGGGTGGCGCGGCGGTATAATTCCTCGACATCCGGATGGTCGCTGCTTTCGGACAGCACGCGGGCGATCAGGCGGCGCTGGCCGGTCATCTTCAGCCCGCGCTCAATGCAGCGCCGCTCGATGCGCGAGATCGCCTCGGCGGATGCTGGGGCGGCGGGTTGCATGCGCGCGCGGGGCGGCTTTCGGTAAGGGGGCGGCCGCGTGGCCTCCCGATGGAGGCGGGAGGATAGCCACCCGCCCCGCTGGCGACAAATGCCGGCGGCGGGGCAGGGACGGTACGGATCAGACCGAGGTTGGCGTGCGGGCGATGCCGTTGCGCGGCGGCCGGCCGCGCGGCTTGGTGCCAAGCCCGATCTTCTTGGCCAGCGAGGAGCGATGCTGGGCATAGTTCGGGGCAACCATCGGATAATCGGCCCCGAGGCCCCAGCGCTCCCGGTACTGATCCGGGGTCATATTGTAGGAAGTCTGCAGATGCCGCTTGAGCATCTTCAGTTTCTTCCCATCCTCCAGACAAATCAGGTATTCCGGCGTGATCGATTTCTTGATCGCCACCGCCGGTTGCGGCCGTTCCGGCTGCGCCTTCGCTGCCGGTTGTCCGACTGTGGAGAGTGTGCGGTAGATTTCTTGAATAAGATGGGGCAGATCGGCCAGGGAGACCGGATTGTTCGAGACATGCGCCGCGACGATTTCAGCGGTCAGTCCAAGCAGGTCGGCGGGAGGCGCTTCATCAGGCATCGGATATGGTTTCCTTTGCAGGGCTACTGACATATACTACGAATGCTTCGCGGTTCGCAAACCTCTTTATCAGCCATCCGGTGTTGAATCGATGAACTCTCCCGCACCGCAAGAACTCATCGGCGAGCATACCCTCGACATCACTGCCGAGACTTGCCCGATGACCTTCGTGCGCACCCGGCTCGCGCTCGACCGGCTGCCGGCCGGCGCCACCCTGCTGGTGCTGACGCGGGGGGAGGAGCCGCGGCGGAATCTCCCGCGCACTGCCGCTGAACAGGGCCACGCCGTGCTGGACCAGCGGGCGCGCGCGGATGGCGTCACCGCCCTGCTGCTGCGCAAGGCGGGGTGAGGGCCAGCTCCCGGCGGAGCACCAGCGCGTCCCGGCCATCGGCGTAATAGCGCCGGCGGCGGCCCACCTTGGCGAAGCCAAGGCTGGCATAGAGCGCCTGAGCGGGGGCGTTGTCGGTGGCCACTTCCAGCAACATCGCCGCTGCCCCGCGCGCCGCCGCCCGCGCCAGCGCCGCCGCCATCAGGCCCTGGCCTAGTCCCTGTCGGCGGGCCTCCGGCAGCACCGCCAGCGTCAGGATCTCGGCTTCGCCGGCGATCGCCCGCACCAGCACGAAGCCGGCGCCGGGCCGCCAGAGCCCGAAGCCGCCCGGCATCCGCAGCATCAGCGCCATCGCCTCCGCCCCCCAGGCCTCCCGGCCCACGAAGCAGCCGGCATGCAGCGCGGCGAGCGCCGGGGCATCGGCATGGATACAAGACTTCATGCTGGCGGCCGCACCGCGGGCGGTTCGACATAAAGCGGCCGCGCCGGGCAGGGCGGCAGCGTGCCCGCCAGCCGGGCCGCGGCAACGCTGGCCGCCGCCCCGGCGCACGGCAGCGCGACCCCGCCCAGGCGCGCCGCACCCCCCCGCGCGGCAAGGGCGGCGAGGAGCTGCGGCGCGGCATCGCCCACCAGCACCAGGCCGGGCGGGGCGGCGGGCAGGTCATCCAGGGCCAGGGCCACGGGCGGCGCGTCCGGCCCGAAGCGTTCCAGCACCACCCGGCCACGACGGTTGTCGATCCCTGCCCAGACCGGGCCGGCGCGATCGGCTGCGGGAAGTGCCGCGCGCAGCGCCTCCCCCGTCGTCACGCCGATGAGCGGCCGGCCGGTGGCGAGGGCGAGCCCTTCGGCCAAAGCGAGGGCGGTCCGGATGCCGGTGAAGCTGCCCGGGCCGATGACCGCGGCCAGGGCATCCACCGCCGCAGCCGCCAGCCCGGCTTCGGCCAGCACGGCGGCGGCCAGCGGCGGCAGGCTCGCGGCATGGCCGCGATCCCCGGCTACCACGCGTTCGGCCAGCACCACGCCATCCTGCCAAAGGGCGGCGGAGCATTGGGCGAGCGAGGCATCGAGGGCGAGGATCCGCATGCGCGTGCTCTATCCTGCCGCACCGGCGGCCGCCATGGTGCGGCGTTACCTAATCGCATCCAGCCCGGTAGCCAAAAAGCGCGGCAGCGGTATCGTTCCAGGCCCTGCCCCGGAGAACGCAGTGGCGGTTCCTGACTTCCAGACCCTGATGCTGCCGACGCTGCGCCTGACAGCGGCTGGCCCGATTCGCACGGGTGACCTAGTCGTGCAGCTTGCCGATGCGTTCGGCCTCTCCGCCGAGGACCGCGAGGAAATGCTCCCGGGTGGTCGGCAACGACGGATGGCCAATCGGTGCCACTGGGCCGTCGCCTATCTCGGCAAGGCGGGCCTGATCAGTCGGGTACGCCGCGGCGAATATGAGGCGACCGCCAGCGGTCGGGCGCTGCTGCAGGCGCCCCCCGACCGCATCACGCTACCCTTCCTGCTGGATCGCTATCCTGGCATTCGCTCATTTCGGGGTCTGGACGGCGTTCCGGCCCCCGCAGCCCGATCGACGGTGGATGCCACGACCGCGTCCGGGCCAGCACCGGCGGAAACCCTGACCGAGACCCCCGACGAACGGTTGGATCGTGCCGAACGGGAGATGAAAGCCGCTCTGGCTGCGGAGCTGCTTGACCGGCTCTATCGCATCGGTCCCGACAAGTTCGAACGGCTCATCGTCGATCTGCTGGTGAAGATGGGCTACGGCGGCAGCCGCGAGGAGGCCGGCAGTGCGCTTGGCCGCAGCGGCGATGGCGGCGTCGACGGCCTGATCCGGGAAGATGCGCTCGGCCTCGATGCCATCTATATCCAGGCCAAGCGCTATGCCGAAGACAGTCCTATCGGCCCCGCGATGATCCAGGCTTTCGCCGGCGCCCTGCTGCAGAAGGGTGCGACGAAGGGCGTTTTCGTCACAACCAGCCGGTTCACGGCGGCCGCAAAAGCGGTGGTCGAAGGCCTGCGCGGCAACCAGCGAATCATCCTGATCGACGGCGACGAGCTGGCGCGCCTGCTGATTAATCACGAAGTTGGCGTGCGGACTGAACGGACGATCCGCAAGCAGCGGATCGATCTCGAACCCTATGAGGATGACGAGCCCGTCTGAGCCACGCCCCTACAGCACCAGCTCCACCATCGCCGGCACATGGTCGCTCGCCCGCGTCCAGCCGCGGGCCGGCTTCAGGATGGCGTGCCGGGTCAGCGACCCCGCGAGGTCGTCGCTGACCCAGATGTGGTCCAGCCGCCGGCCGCGATCCGCCGCTTCCCAGTCGCGCGCCCGATAACTCCACCAGGTATAAAGCTTCTGGTCGGCCGGCACGAAGTGGCGCAGCCCGTCATGCCAGCCGCCGGCCGCCTGCATCGCCGTCAGCGCCGCGGTCTCGACGGGGGTGTGGGAGACGACGTCGAGCAGCTGCTTGTGCGACCAGACATCGTGCTCGAGCGGGGCGATGTTGAGATCGCCGACCAGCACCCGCCGCCGCGCCGCCTGCCGCGCCTGCCCCCAGGCCGTGGCCTCGGCGACAAAATCCAGCTTATGGGCGAATTTCGGGTTGGCTGCGCGGTCCGCCACATCGCCGCCGGCGGGGATGTAGAAATCATGCAGCTCGACCGGCCCGCCCGGCGCGTCGACCTCGACCGCGAGGTGGCGGCAATCGCCCTTGCCGCACCAGTCGGGGTCGCCCTCCCGCACCGTCAGCGGCAGGCGGGAGAGGATGGCGACGCCGTTATACCCCTTCATCCCCCGCTTCGCGATGTGCGTGAAGCCGAAGCCGCGCAGCGTCTCCTCGGGGAACAGCTCGTCCGGGCACTTGGTTTCCTGCAGGCAGAGCACGTCGGGGGCGAGCGCTTGCACGACCTCCCCCACCAGCGCCTGCCGCAGGCGGACGGAGTTGATGTTCCAGGTGGCGATGCGAAGCGTCCGCCCCGCCTTCGCCAAGGCCGGCGCGGCGGGGGCCTTGGCCATCGCTCAGATGATCCGCGTGCGGACGCTGCCGACCCCCGCGACGACACCTTCCAGCAGGTCCCCCTTCACCACCGCCGCGACGCCTTCGGGCGTGCCGGTCATGATGAGGTCGCCGGGCGCCAGGCGTACCAGGTGCGAGAGGTTGGAGATCACCTCCGGCACCGACCAGATCAGCTTGGAGAGGTCGGAGCTCTGCACCACCTTGCCGTTGACCTTCAGCTCGATCAGGCCACGCGCGGGATCGATGCCGGCGGCCGGCACCAGCGCGCCCATCGGCGCCGAATGGTCGAAGCCCTTGCCCATATCCCAGGGGCGGCCGGTCTTCTTCGCCTCGTTCTGGATATCGCGCCGGGTCATATCCAGGCCCGCGCAATAGCCCCAGGCATGCTTCAGCGCGTCGGCGACGGCGATATTCACCCCGCCGGTGCCGATCGCCACCACCAGCTCCATCTCGTAATGCAGCGACTTCGACATGCTGGGATAGGGCATGTCGCCATCGTTGATCACCAGCGCATCGGCCGGTTTGGTGAAGTAGAAGGGCGGCTCACGGGTCGGGTCGCTGCCCATCTCGATCGCGTGCTCGGCGTAGTTGCGCCCGACGCAGAAGATCCGGCGGACCGGGAACAGCTGGCTGCTGCCCATGATCGGCACGGCAGAAATGGCGGGCGGCGGGACGACATAGTGCGTCATGGCAGGCTCCTTTTCGCAGCCTCGCCATAGCGCGCGCGAAAGCGCCCGGACAGGGGGGGTGTCCGGGCGCTCCTCGCCTGGTTTCGTCGGGAAACCGGCTTGGGCGGGCCGGCGGGGGACCGGCCATCGCCACCAGCGCGGAGGGTGCGCTGGCCCTTGAAGATATGGATCGTGCTGGCCCGGGCGCAAAGCGAATCGCGGGCGCTCACCAGCCTTTGCGCAGGGCGGCTATTCGGCGGCCTGCCGATGCAGGTGGCGGCCGGCCCAGGCGGCGGCGGCCTGGCCGAAGCGTTCGAACAGCGCGCGGCTCAGCGCGTCGCGTTCCCAGTCGTATTCGGGGTGCCATTGCACGCCATAGGCGAAGCCGGCGGCGTTCTGCACCGCCACCGCCTCGATCGTGCCGTCGGGCGCCCAGCCCTCGGCGATCAGCCGGGGCGCGAGGCGTGCGATGCCCTGGTTGTGGAGCGAGTTCACCGGCAGTTCCGTCCGGCCGGCGAGCTCGGTCAGCAGCGTGCCGGGCTGCAAGCGCACCGCATGCGCCTTGCCGGTGCGGATCGCCGGCAGCTTCTGATCCGATGGGGTCGAATGATCCATCCGCCCCGGCAGGTCCTGCACCCGCTGATCGAGGCTGCCGCCAAGCGCCACGTTCAGCTCCTGGAAGCCGCGGCAGATCGCCAGCAGCGGCAGGCCGGCGGCGATCGCCGCGCGGATCAGCGGCAGCGTGGTGGCGTCCCGCGCGTGATCCTCGGGCGTGCCCTCGGCATGCGGCGGGCCGTCATAATGCTGCGGCCAGACATTGGAACGGCTGCCGGTCAGGATCAGCCCATCCAGCCGCGGCAGGATATCTTCGGCCAGATCAGCGCCGGCCGCCGGCAACAGCACCGGCACCCCGCCGACCGGGCCGCGCACGACCCGGATATAGCTGTCGGAGGCCGCGTGGTTGGGCGTCGCGAAGACGCCAAAGGGCTTGATGCAGCAGGATATGCCGATAAGGGGCTTCATCGTGGAGGAATCTTTGCCCCGGATTGCGGCAGGATCAAGGTCGCTGTTGCCGCGCCGTCGCCTGGCAGCCAGACCTGGGCCTGGGTGCCCTTGCCCAGCTTGCTGTCGATGCTGAGGACGCCGCGGTGGCGATTGACGATGTGCTTGACGATGGCGAGGCCAAGGCCGGTGCCGCCGGTCTGCCGGGCGCGGCCCTTGTCCACCCGGTAGAAGCGTTCGGTCAGTCGCGGCAGATCGGCCTTCGGGATGCCCGGCCCATCATCCTCGACGCCAAGCATCACTCCGGGCCGGCCAGCACGCGGCGCCACGGCCAGGGAGAGGCGAACCCGGCCGCCTTCGCGCCCGTGGCGGATGGCGTTGGCCAGCAGGTTGCGGACCACCTGCGCCAATTGGTCAGAATCGGCCGGCGTGGCGCGGGCCGCCTCGTCCAGCGCGGTCTCGACGCGAACCTGCCGGGCGGCGAGCAGCGGCTCCAGCGCCGCCACCTCCGCGCGGACCAGATCGGCCAGCGCGGCCTCCCCGGTCGGCGGCTGGTGCTCGGTCAGCTCGATCCGAGAGAGCCCGAGCAGATCGTCGATCAGCCGCTGCATGCGCACGGCCTGTTCGGCCATGATGCCGAGGAAGCGGCGGCGCGCCTCGGCATCGCCCTCGGCCGGGCCGCGCAGCGTCTCGATGAAGCCGATCAGGCTGGCCAGCGGCGTGCGCAGTTCATGGCTGGCATTGGCCACGAAGTCGTGGCGCATCCGCTCGACCGCGCGCTCCCGCGTCCGGTCGTTGAGCACGATGACGAGCCGCCCGCCATCGGCCAGCGGCGGGTCCATCGGGATCGCCCGGGCGGCAAGGTCGCGCGGCACCGGCACGGGCATGACCAGATCGACCACCTCCGACCGCCCGACCGTCAGGGCCCGGTCCACGGCTTCGGCCAGCAGCGGATGGCGGAGCAACGCCGCCACCTCGCCGCCGCCCAGGCCACCGCCCTCGCCCCGGCCGCCGAACAGCGACCGGGCCGCGGCATTGGCACGCAGCGGCGTGCCGTCCGGGGCCAGCACGAGCAGCGGATCGGGCAGGCGCTCGACGATCGCCTCATCGGCGCGGCGGAGCAGCCCAAGCTCGGCCCGCCGCGCGGCAAGGCTGCGTGCAAGCCGGTTCACCCCGGCGCCGATATCGGCGAGCCCGGGCAGCAGGGAATCCGCCGCCAGGGGATCGATCGGCGCCTCCACCTCCGTCGCCAGCCGCAGCGCGTCCGAGAGGCGCGCCACATCGCCCACCCAGAGCCAGGCGGTGCCGCCCGCCGCGATGGTGCAAGCCAACAACGCCCAGGCGCCCGCGCGCGGGGCGAGTTCGCCAGCGAGCATCAGGGCGAGCAACGTCAGGGCCGGCGCGGCGCCGATCAGCACCGCGGTCCGCAGAACCCGAAGGGCTCGCGGGTGCCCTGCCATCAGACGCCCGCGGCGCCCGGCACCGGCGCCGCCTCGATCAGTTTGGGATCGCCATCGGCCTGCAGCTCGAAGATGGCCAGGCCGCGCTTGGCGAGGCCTTCGGGGGTGACGACGATCGGTCCATCGGCGCCCATCAGCGCCTCGCCCACGGGCGGCGCGGCGGCGCCGGTGCGCACGGTGCGCAGCGCCAGGGCCGCGGCGTCATAGGCAACGCCGGCCACGCGGGGGGGCTTCTCCCCATAGGCCGCCTGGTAGCGGCTCTCGAATTCCGCCCGCGCGGCTGGATCGGCATTGGCGAACCAGGCGCCGGCCAGTTGCGGGTCGCGCAGCAGCGCCGGATCGTTCGCCCAGACCGTCAGCCCCAGCAGGCGGGCGCGCTTCGGCAGGTTCTCGTTCAGCGTCTGGGCCGCCTGCCGCGCCTTCTCGCCAAAGGCCGCCAGCACGATGGCATCGAGCCCCTCCGGCCCGGCCTGGGTCGCCAGGTCCTTGGCCGAGGTTGCCGGGTCGCCAAGCGGGGCGTGTAGCTGCACCAGCGGTGCCGGCAGCCCGGCGGCGGCCAGCTGCGCGCGCAGCGCATTCGCCAGCCGCCGCCCGACCTCGCCATCGGGCCCGATCAGACCGAAGCGGCGGGCGCCGGCGGTAATGGCTGCGGCGGCGATGCGGTCGGTCTGCTCGCCGATCGTCACCCCCATCACATAGACCCCATTGCCGGCCTGCACCGCGTCATTGGTCAGCGCCAGCACCGGCGCCCGGCTGGCCCGGGCGGGTGGCGCGGCCGCGTTCGTCTCGGCCAGGGTGAGGGGGCCGGCGAAAGCCCGCGCGCCCTGGCGGATGGCGGTCCGCGTCGCCTCGGCCGCGCCGGCCGGCGTGCCGCGGGTATCGCGCGGCAGCAATTCGAGCGCGTTGTCGCCGAGGTCGAACAGCGCCAACTGGGCGGCATTCAGCAATTGCTCACCGAGCTGGCGGTTGCCGCCGGAGAGCGGCAGCAGCAGGCCAACCCGGTTGCGCGGTGGGCCTTCCGGCGGGGCCAGCTCCGGCGCCGGCGCGGCCAGCCTTGGCGCCGCCGGCGGCGGCGGGGCCTGGGCAATGGGCGGCAGCATGCGCGGCGCCTGCATCACCACCGGCTCCGGGGCTTGCGGGGCGCAGGCCACGAGGGGCAAGAGCAGCATGAGGGCCGCGGCCCAGGCAGCGGCGCGCCGCCGGTCGGTCGCGGCGGGATGGAGCGCGGGACATGGCAAAGCTGGCAAGCGGGTGTCCTTCCGATCCGTCAGCGGCAGCGGCAGCGGCGGCGCCGATCGCCGATCCGCCAGGCTTGATACTCGTGGCAACGCCGATCGGCCATCTCGGCGATCTCTCCCCCCGGGCGCTGGCGACGCTGCGCGGCGCCGATGCGATTCTGTGCGAGGATACCAGGGTAACCGGAGGCCTGCTCGTCAAGCATGGCCTTTCCGCGACAATGATACCGTTGCACGAACATAACGAGGACGCGCAGATCCCCCGGGTGCTGGAGCGGCTGCGGGCCGGGCAGCGCTTGGCCCTGGTCGCCGATGCCGGCACGCCGCTGGTCTCCGACCCCGGCTACCGGCTGGTCCGGGCGGCGATCGCGGCCGGGCTGCCGGTCGGCGCGGTGCCCGGGCCGAGTGCCGCGGTGATGGCGCTGACGCTTTCCGGCCTGCCGCCGCATCCCTTCCTTTTCCTCGGTTTTCTGCCACCCAAGGCGGCGGCGCGGGCGACCGAGATCGGCCGGGTGCGGGCGGCCGAACGGGCGGGGCTTGCCGCCACCCTGATCCTGTACGAAGCGCCGCACCGGCTGGCCGAGACGCTGGCCGCGCTGGGCGAAGGGCTTGGGGCCGAGCGCCCGGCAGCAGTGGCGCGGGAGTTGACCAAGCGCTTCGAGGAGGTGCGGCGCGACAGCCTGGGCGCGCTCGCCGCCCATTACGCGGCCGAGGCGGCGCGCGGCGAGGTGGTGGTGGTGATCGGCCCGGCGCCGCCCGAGACAACGAGCGCGGCAACGCTCGATGATCGGCTGCAGGCGGCGCTGGCCGCCGGGCTGAGCCTGCGCGACGCGGCGGCGACGGTCGCCGAGGCCACCGGCCTGCCGCGCCGGCAGGTCTATGCCCGCGCGCTTGAGTTGGCCGGGACATGACCGAGCGCGCGCGCCGGCGCGTGCTGTGGATGAATATTCTGTTCGCCGCTGGGCTTGCCTTGGCGCTGCCCTGGCTGTTGGCCGGGGTGCTGGCCCATGCCTGGGGGGCGGCGCGCGGCAGCCATTGGTCCAGCCACCACACCTATGGCGTGCGGACTTTCTGGATCGGGCTGCTCGGCGGTCTTGCACCGCTGGTGGCCGGGGATGCCGGCTGGGTGCTGTTGGCGCTGGTCTGGGTATGGTGCGTCGCGCGGGTGACGCGGGGCTTCCTGGCCTATGACCGGGCTGAATGGCTGCCCGATCCGGGCCGGCTGCTGTAGCGCGCCAACAAAAAAAGCCGGGCATGTGCCCGGCCTAGCTTGTCCTCGGGGCCGGCGGCTCAGGCCGCCGCGGCGGCCTTCTTCGCCTGGGCGCGAACGATCCGGCGCTTCAGCACCTGCGCGTCCTCCGGCAGGTTGCGGTTCGGCGTCCCGAGCAGGAAGGCATCGAGCCCACCATTATGCTCGACCGTGCGGATGCCGTTGACGCTCAGCCGCATCCTGATGCTGGTGCCGAGGACGTCCGAAAAGAAAGCGCTTTCCTGCAGGTTGGGCAGGAAACGTCGGCGGGACTTGTTATTGGCGTGGCTGACGTTGTTGCCCGTCAGAACGCCCTTGCCGGTGATGCCGCAGCGGCGGGCCATGATCGCTATCCTGGGTAAAGGCGGGCGCAGCGGATGTGCCGGGCCGCGGGGATTACAAGGGCTGTGCCTATGGCAAAGCGGCCGGGGGGAGTCAAGCCGCGCCGGTCGCCCGGCCGTGCCGTTCAGCCCGCCGCCGGCGGTGGGCCTGACGAATCCAGGCTCTGGCGCATCGCCTGCAACTCCCCCGCTTCAACCGAGCGCAGCGCGTTCAGCAGCACGCCCATGACCGCCCGATCATCCATGCTGCGTGCCAGCATGCCGAGTGAGCCGCCGAGCAGGGCGGAAGCAATGGAGATCGGCGCGATGCGCTGTTCGATCATGTATTCGATCGCCTTATCGACGATCGAGCCGGCATGGCTGAGATCTTCCGGGGCCGCGCCATCTGGGTCTTGCTGCATCGGGCATTCTCCCGGCCGAGAGCGGCGGTTTGGATGCTTTGTGAATAGATGGGGGCGGGAGCGGCAGGCGCAACGCCCTCAATCGGTGTTGCGTTCGGCCAGGCGGGGCTGGCGGGGCTGGTCGAGATCGGCGGCGGCCTGCGCGGCGGCGGCGGCCTCGGCCATCGCCACGGCCTCCGACTGCCGCCGCCACATCTCCGCATAGAGCCCCTCGGCGGCGAGCAGGACGGCGTGGCTGCCGCGCTCGGCGATCTGCCCTTCCTGTAGGACGATGATCTCATCGGCCTCGACCACGGTCGAGAGGCGATGGGCGATGACCAGAGTGGTGCGATTGGCAGAGACCTCCCGCAACGCCTGCTGGATGTCCTGTTCGGTCCGGGTATCGAGGGCGCTCGTCGCCTCATCGAGGATCAGGATGCGCGGGTCCTTGAGGATGGTCCGGGCGATCGCCACCCGCTGCTTCTCCCCGCCCGAGAGCTTGAGGCCGCGCTCACCGACCCGGGTGCGGTAGCCTTCCGGCAGGCGGACGACGAATTCATGGACCTGGGCGAGCCGGGCCGCGCGCTCGATCTCCGCCTCGGTGGCGCCGGGCCGGCCATAGGCGATGTTGTAGCCGATGGTGTCGTTGAACAGCACGGTATCCTGCGGCACGACGCCGATCACCGCCCGCAGCGATTCTTGGGTTACGTGCCGGACGTCCTGGCCATCAACCAGGATGCGCCCGCCGGTCGCGTCGTAGAAGCGGAACAGCAGGCGGGAGATGGTCGATTTGCCCGCCCCGGTGGGCCCGACGATGGCCAGCGTGCGCCCGGGCGGCACGGTGAAGGAGATGCCCTTGAGGATCACCCGGTCCGGCCGGTAGCCGAAGCGCACATCGTCGAAGACCAGCGCGCCGGGGCCGGCGGCCAGCGGCCTGGCGTCCGGATCGTCGGGCACTTCCTGGCGTTCGCGCAGCAGGTCGAACATCGCTTCGGTATCGGTCAGCCCCTGCTTGATCTCGCGGTAGGCAAAGCCGAGGATATTGAGCGGCATGTAGAGCTGGATGAGGTAGGTGTTGACCAGCACGAAATCGCCTACCGTCATGGTGCCGGCTTGCACGCCCTGCCCGGCCAGCAGCATGACCGCGGTCAGCGCCACGGCGATGATGATGGCCTGCCCGGCGTTCAGCATATTCAGCGTCGTCTCGCTGCGCACATACGCGGTCTCGTAGCGGCCGAGGCTTTCATCGTAGCGGCGCGCCTCGTGCGCCTCGTTGTTGAAATATTTTACCGTCTCGTAATTCAGGAGGCTGTCGATGGCCTTGGTGTTGGCGTCCTGGTCGGTCGCGTTCATCTCTCGGCGGAAGCGCAGCCGCCAGTTGGTGAACAGCAGCGTGAAGCCGATATAAAGGCCGACGGCGGCCAGCGTGACCAGGCTGAAGGTGAGATCGAACATCGCCCAGAGGATGCCGGCGACGAAGAAGATCTCGACGATGGTCGGGATGATGTTGAACAGCAGGAAGTTCAGCACGAAGGTAATGCCCCGCGTGCCGCGCTCCAGCACCCGTGACAGGCCGCCGGTCTGGCGGTCCATGTGATAGCGCATCGACAGCGCGTGCAGGTGGACGAAGACGGAAAGCGCGATCCGCCGGGCCGCCCGGGCCTGGACCTTGGCGAAGACCGCGCTGCGCAGCTCGGCGAAGGCCGAGGCCGAGAGCCGGAGCAGCCCGTAGCCGAGCACCAGCGCGACCGGCAGCACAATCAGCGCGCCGTCCTTTGGCGTCAGCGCATCCACCGCGCGGCCATAGGCGAGCGGCACCAGAACATTGGCGACCTTGGACAGCACCAGCAGGCCGATCGCCAGGACCACGCGCACGCGAAGCTCCGGCTCCCCCGGCGGCCAGAGCCAGGGAGCCAGTGCTTTCAGCGTCTGCCAATGCGTCCGGTCGGCGGGTTCAGCCACGGCAAGGCTCCAGCGGTCGGGGCGGGCATAGGCCCAAACCGCCCGCCAGCAAACCGCCAGACGGCACATGGGGCTTGCGGGCGGCGGCGGCGCGGCCTATCTAGCGATCATCCCATTCCATCCGCATCGACGGGGGGTGGCCCGCAAGGGCCGCCCTTGAGGCATTTGCCGATAGAACGACCACAGCACGAGGGCCTCGAAGGCCAGATCGCCGAAACCGTGGCGCCGACCATCGAGCATATGGGCTATGAGCTCGTGCGCGTGCAGATCAGCGGCAAGGACCACCCGGTGGTGCAGATCATGGCCGATCGGATCGATGAGGCCGCCTTCGGCGTTGAGGATTGCGAGGCGATCAGCCGTGCGGTCAGCGCCGTGCTCGATATCGCTGATCCGATCCGCAGCGCCTGGACGCTTGAGGTCTCCTCGGCCGGGATCGACCGGCCGTTGACCCGGACCAAGGACTGGAACCGGTTCGCCGGCCATGTCGCCACCCTCGACCTCGCGCTGCCGCGGGACGGGCGCAAGCGCCATCGGGGCATCATCCTCGGCGCCGATGACCAGGCCGCCCGACTGCGGCTCGACGACGGGACGGAGACCAGCTTCCCGCGCGAGGATATCCGCCGCGCCAAGCTGGTGCTGACCGACGAACTCATCGCGGCGACCGCCGCGGACAGGAAGGGGAATTAAACTATGGCCTTGGACGTCGCCGTTGCGCGCCCTGAGCTGTTGCAGGTGGCCGATGCCGTCGCGCGCGAGAAAATGATCGAGCGCGACGAAGTGCTGGAGGCGATGGAGCAGGCGATCCAGAAGGCCGGCCGCGCCAAGTACGGGCACGAGAAGGACATCCGCGCGGTGATCGACCGCCGCTCCGGCGAGGTGCGGCTGTCGCGCTGGACCGAGGTGGTGGACACCGAGACGCTGGAGAACGAGGCGACGCAGATCCCGCTGCGCATCGCGCTCAAGATCAGTCCTGGCATCCAGGCAGGCCAGTTCATCGTCGATCCGCTGCCGCCGATCGATTTCGGCCGCATCGCCGCCCAGACCGCCAAGCAGGTCATCGTCCAGCGGGTGCGTGAGGTGGAGCGCGGCAAGCAGTTCGCCGAATACAAGGACCGGGTCGGCGAGATCGTGAACGGTCTGGTCAAGCGGACCGAGTACGGCAACCTGATGGTGGAGCTGGGCCGGGCCGAGGCGCTGCTGCGCCGCGATGAGACCATCCCGCGTGAGGCGTTCAAGACCGGTGACCGGGTGCGCGCCTATATCTACGACGTCCGCGAGGAGCCGCGCGGGCCGCAGATCTTCCTCAGCCGCACCCATCCCGGCTTCCTCGCCAAGCTCTTCGCCCAGGAGGTGCCGGAAATCTACGACGGGATCATCGAGATCAAGGCGGTGGCCCGCGACCCCGGCAGCCGCGCCAAGATGGCGGTGATCAGCCGGGATTCCAGCATCGATCCGGTCGGCGCCTGCGTCGGCATGCGCGGCAGCCGGGTCCAGGCCGTGGTGCAGGAACTGCAGGGCGAGAAGATCGATATCATTCCCTGGTCGTCGGACAATGCGACCTTCATCGTCAATGCGCTCGCCCCGGCTGAGGTGAGCAAGGTGGTGCTGGACGATGAGGCGCGGCGCTGCGAAGTGGTGGTGCCTGGCGACCAGCTTAGCCTGGCGATCGGCCGGCGCGGCCAGAATGTCCGCCTCGGGTCCCAGCTTACCCGCTGGGACATCGACATCCTGACCGAACAGGAGGAGAGCGAGCGGCGGCAGGAAGAGTTCCGCAAGCGGACCGGCCTGTTCGTCGAGGCGCTGGATGTCGACGATGTGATCGCCGGCCTGCTGGTGACCGAGGGCTTCACCTCGATCGAGGACATCGTCGCGGTCGATGACGAGGAGCTGGCCGATATCGAGGGCTTTGATGAGAGCGTCTCGGCCGAGCTGAAGCGCCGCGCCGAGGCCTGGCTGGAACAGCGCGACGTCCAGTTGACCGAGCAGCGGATCGACCTTGGCGTCGAAGACGCCGTGGCCGAGGCCGGAGGCTTCACGCCGCAGCAGCTGGTTGCGCTGGGCGAGAAGGGGGTGAAGACGCTCGACGACCTCGCCGACCTCGCCTCCGACGAGTTGATCGAAATCCTCGGCGCCGACGTGGTCGACGAGGAGACGGCCAACGGGATCATCATGGCCGCGCGCCAGCATTGGTTCGCCGATGAGCCGGGGGAGGCGGGCCATGACCGCGCCTCCGGAGTGTGACGCCCCGCTGAACCCGGCCGAGGAGCTGGAGCCGGAGCGGGGTCCGCTGCGGCGCTGCCTGGTCACGCGTGCCAGCCTGCCGCGGGAGCAGATGCTGCGCTTTGTGCTCGGACCGGAGCGGCAATTGATCGCCGATCTCGCGGCCAAGTTGCCAGGGCGGGGAATGTGGTTGTCGGCGGAGGCCGATGTGTTAGAACGCGCGTTGAAGCGCGGTGCCTTTGCCAAGGCGGCACGCGGACCCGTCTACCCGCCCCCTGACCTTCGCGTGCGGATCGAGGACGGCCTTCGGGCACGGATCCGAGATCTTATCGGCTTCGCCAGGCGCGGCGGCCAAGCGGTCGCGGGCCGGGATGCCGTGCTGCTATGGCTGCGCCAGGGCAGGGCGGGCCTGCTGGTGGAGGCGGCCGATGGCAGCCTCCCAGAGCGGGCGCGGTTGCTGGGCGGGCGGGAGATGCCGATGGTGGCACCCCTGCCGGCGGCGATACTGGGCGGGATTTTCGCCCGCGATCACGCCGTCCATGTGGCGGTGGCGCCGGGCCGGCTGGCCGAGGCCATCCTCGCCGAGGCGGGACGGCTTGCCGGCCTCGTCGGGACGGCGGCGGGGGATAGCGCCTGAAGCGGGCCCGGCCCGTGGGTGACACTGGATTGGGCATGGCCCAGGGCAAGGATCGCCCGGGACAGCCCCTGAACTGACAAGATTGGTGCGGAAGAGCGAATGAGCGACCAGAACGACCAGGAGACGGGCAAGAGCAGGCTGAGCCTTCGGCCGGCCGGCGGTCGCCTGGAGCTCGGCAAGACCGTAGATGCCGGCAGCGTGCGGCAAAGCTTCAGCCACGGCCGAAGCAAGACCGTACAGGTCGAGGTGGTGAAGAAGCGCGTGCAGGCGCCGCCGCCGCGCATCGGTGCCCGACCCACCGCCCCGGTGCCGGAGCCCGCCGCAGCCCCAGCACCCGCGCCAGCCCCCGCGCCAGCGGCCGTGCCAGCGGGTGTCGAGACGCCGGCCGCTGCGGTCGCGCCGGCCGCGCCCGCCTCCGCCGCTCCTACCCCCGCCCCTGGCCCTGGCTCTGCCCCTGCCCCTGGCCCTGGCCCTGGCCCCGCCGTTGGCGCCCCCGGGCCGCGCCCGGCGGCGCCGGCCGCTCGCGCCCCGGCGCCGGCAACGCCTGGGCGACCCCTGACCCAGGGCGAAATCGCCACCCGCCAAAGGGTGCTTGAAGAACAGCGCCGGGTTGAGGCGCAGCGCCAGCGCGAGGACCGCGAGCGCCAGGCGCTGATGGTTCGGTCCGCCGCCGAGGAAGCCCGTCGCCGCGAGGATGATGAGCAGCGCACCGCCGCTGAGGCCAATGCCCGGGCGGAGGAAGCCGCCCGCGAAGCCGCCGTGGCCGCGCGGCAGCAGCCCGAGGCGGAGGCCGAAGGAGCGTCGCCGGCGCCCGCCACCCCGCCTGCGGCAACGTCGATGACGCCGGTCCAGCCGGCAGGCGCGGCGCCGACCGCCCCGGGCGCAGCGCGCCCGGCTGCCACCCCAGCTGCAGCGACTGCTGCGGCCCCTCGGCTGACGCTGAAGGCCCGCACTGCGGAGGAGGAGGAGGAGAGCCGCCGCGGCGCCGCCATCCGCCGCCCGGGCCTCTCTCTGCCGGCCAAGAAGCCGTTGCTCGCCGTGGCCAAGAAGGGCCTGACGGGCGCCGATCGGCGCGGTGGGCGCATCGATGTCCAGGCGGCGATCGAGGGGGAGGACGAGCGCAGCCGCTCGATCGCCTCGCTCCGCCGGGCGCGGGAGCGCGAGCGGCGGCAGGTGGAGTTGGCCCGCCTGCGTTCCGGCACCGAACGGGTGGTCCGCGACGTGGTGGTCCCCGAAGTCATCACCGTGCAGGAACTGGCCAACCGCATGGCCGCGCGCGGTGGCGAGGTGGTGAAGTCCCTGTTCCGGATGGGCGTCATGGCCACCCTGACCCAGACCATCGACGCTGACACCGCCGAGCTGGTGGTGCAGGAGTTCGGCCATCGGGTGAAGCGGGTCGCCGAGAGCGATGTCGAGATCGGCCTGGAAGGTGAGGTGGACGAGGATACCGACCTCACGTCGCGGCCGCCTGTCGTGACGATTATGGGCCATGTCGATCACGGCAAGACCAGCCTGCTGGATGCGCTGCGCCAGGCCGATGTGGCGGCGCGCGAGGCCGGCGGCATCACCCAGCATATCGGCGCCTATCAGGTGGCGGTGCCGGGCGGGGCCAAGGTGACCTTCATCGACACGCCGGGCCATGCCGCCTTCACCGCCATGCGGGCGCGCGGCGCCAGCGTGACCGATATCGTCGTGCTGGTGGTCGCCGCCGATGACGGCGTCATGCCGCAGACGATTGAGGCGATCAGCCATGCCCGCGCCGCCGGCGTGCCGCTGATCGTCGCCGTCAACAAGATCGACAAGCCGGGCGTCCGGCCCGATCGCGTGAAGACCGAGCTGCTGCAGCACGAGGTGGTGGTCGAGTCGCTCGGCGGCGAGACCCAGGAGATCGAGGTCTCTGCCACGCAGAAGATCAATCTCGACAAGCTGCTGGAGGCGATCGGCCTGCAGGCCGAGGTGCTGGACCTGAAGGCCAATGTGGACCGCGCGGCCGAGGGGACGATCATCGAAAGCCGGCTCGACCGCGGTCGCGGTCCGGTCGCCACGGTGCTCGTGCAGAAGGGCACGCTGCGCCAGGGCGATATCGTTGTCGCCGGCACCGAATGGGGCCGGGTACGCGCCATGCTGGACGATAAGGGCCGCCAGCTGAAGGAAGCGCTGCCCTCCCTGCCGGTGGAGATCCTTGGCCTGACGGGCGTGCCTTCGGCTGGTGAGAATTTTGTCGCCGTCGAGAACGAGACGCGGGCCCGGGAGATCAG
>Ga0114960_10000310_pt1 | contig 40641 bp, 63 predicted proteins | sample C_130625_MF_Meta_FD_92637 | JGI IMG/M metagenome (GOLD analysis project Ga0114960, IMG submission 92637) | Freshwater microbial communities from Lake Croche, Canada to study carbon cycling - C_130625_MF_MetaG | ecosystem: Environmental > Aquatic > Freshwater > Lake | place: Lake Croche, Canada...
TAATTATATTTCAAACACGGGGGGGGGAGGGGTGTTTTCTTTCTTCAAAAGGCTTTTTCAGCGCAACAAAACTCTCGATGAGGTCCCGGCAGATGACTATTGGTCCGTGCCGGGCGATGCGCGGAGGTTTGGTTCTCCGCCGCCACCACCGCCCCCATCTTTGCGATGGCTTCCCGAAATTGTTCCTGGCCAGCGCGGTATCCCCTATCGAGATTTCCACAACATGGTTGCCGGCGTCACCTTCGCAAATGGCAATGGAACGCGCCGCCAAACAATAATCCGCCGAGACGTTCACCGTGCCATGAAGCTCCGCCTCGCCCATGAGGCCAATAATCCGGGTGACAGCCAGGCCGTCGCTGTATTCACGCCAGGCGGAATGCAGATTGGCTATTTGAAACGCTTCCTAAACTGCGATGTCCTTGAATGGTTAGAAAAAGGGCTTCAGGTGGAGATAATAGCCGCGGATTTAAGGCCCTCGCCCGACGGAGAAATCTGGGGCGTTCTAATCCACGTTTACGTGTTCGACCCGCGTCCGCCTGCTCCACCTCCGGAACCCAAAAAACCGAAGGTGCCCAAGCCTCGCTCCAAAAAGGCCCAACCGATCGCCCCACCAGATATCGCCGCCTGAGCCGATCGCCTGACGACCAAAATAGACGTGTCCGTAAATGCGCATAATTGCGCTTGACGCTTTCCGGGATATGCGCAGTAATGCGCTTGTAACTCCCGGAGGGCCACCATGGACATCCCCGCCACAATCGCAGCCGCCGCGGCCAAAATACGCGAGGCCGTCGCCCTAGTCGCAGCCATCCCCGTGCCCACTGACCCATCCGAGCAGCGAGCGCAGCGCGGGTTCATCCTCGATGGCGAGTGGCTGATAGAGGCGTATCTCGACGCCTGGAGCGCGTGACATGACGATCGTGTACACCGCGACGCTCCCCACCGGCTGGAAAAAAGAGGTCGATGCGACCGTCAACGGCCATGCCGGGACCCGGCCGATGGTCACCGTCACATTCAGCGCCAATCTTGGCCGGCAAGTGAACACGCAAATCCTCACGCCAGCCGAGACCGCTGATCTCGCCGTGATGTTCACCGCCGCCGCCGCATCGCTTGTTGTTGAGGAAATCATCTCATGAACATCGGCACAGCAGTCCGCGCCGCACGGGCTACCCTCGGCATGCGCTCCACCGACGCAGCAGGGCGGATCGGGATCAGCCAGACCTGCCTGACGCGGATCGAAATCGGCCACCAGGCGCCGAGCCCTCATGTGGCACACCAGATCGCCCGTGGCCTCAAGACGACAGTCCTCTCGCTCAAACTGCGCGCCACCGCTGAGCACCTCGCCGCCGACTGCCTGGCAGGTGAATACGCAGCCCTCGATGACGACGCCTCGGCCGGCCTCTTCGAGTTGTCGATGACGCTCGCCGAGCTGGCGGACGACGCAGCGGACCTCGACGAGCGGGCCCGTCCTCCTACCCACCGCGAGCGCGCCAGGCGCTTGTTTGGCGCAGCGCGGTGACGCTCACGGTCTGCATGATCCCCGTCGCCGGCCGGTTCGCGGTCCAGGTCTCCGGCGACGGCTGGACGGCTGCCAGCCACATCACGTCACCGGACGGCGCAGTGGCCTGGGCGCGCGTGCAGATCGCCAGCCGCTCATCGAAGGACCAGATATGAAAATATACTCCACGCTGATCCAGGGCACCGACGAGTGGCTCGACGCGCGCTGCGGCCTGATCACTGCCAGCGAGATGAAGCTCATCGTCACGCCGACGTTCAAGCCGGCGAGCAATGACCGCGAGCGCGCTCACCTTTACGAACTCCTGGCCCAGCGGATCACCCGCTACGTCGAGCCGCGTTACGTCAACAGCGACATGCTCCGCGGTCACACAGACGAGATCGAGGCCCGCGCGCTGTATGCCCGGAATTACAATGAGGTCCAGGAGGTCGGGTTCATCACCAACGACGTCTGGGGATTCACGCTGGGATACAGCCCGGACGGCCTGGTGGGCGATGACGGCCTGATCGAAATCAAGTCACGCGCGCAGAAATTCCAGACTGAAACGATCATCAGCGGAGAGATGCCCGCCGATTACTTGCTGCAGGTGCAGACAGGGATGCTGGTGAGCGGGCGCAGGTGGTGCGACTTCATCAGTTACTGCGGCGGCATGCCCATGATGACGATCCGCGTCTATCCCGATCCCGTCATCCGCGCGGCGATCCTGAATGCTGCGGAGGCGTTCGAGGAGCGGCTGATCGAGCGGCTCCGGCAATACGAGGCCGCGATCGACGGACCGGGCCTGATCCCAACCGAACGTCTGGTTGAACTGGAGATGCACGCATGAGCGACATGAGCGACACCATCATCCCGAAATCTGACCAATTGAACGCAGACAGCCTGCTCGCCGGGCCGCTGACGATCCGGATCACCGGCGTGTCGATCGTGCTGAGTGAACAGCCCGCCACGATCAATTATGACGGCGACGGCGGTCGGCCATTCCGCCCTGGCCTGTCGATGCGCCGCGTGCTCGTCACTCTGTGGGGCCCGGACGCGAAGCTCTATGTCGGCCGGTCGCTCACCCTCTACACAGATCCATCTGTCGTTTTTGGTGGCATGGCCGTGGGCGGCATCAGGATCAGCCACGCCTCGCACATCGCCGAGCCGGTCACGATGATGCTGACCTCCACGAAGGGGAAACGGAAGCCTTTCACGGTTCGCCCGCTCGTCGTCGACGACGCCGCGACCTCATGGGCTGATGCGACCGTGGCGTCGATTGCCGCCGCTGTCGATCACGCTGCGCTGGAGGAGATCACCAAACAGCCCTCCGTGGTGAAACGACGCGCGCAGCTCGCCGAGCGCCGGCCGGAACTGGCTGAGCGGGTGTCCGATGCGATCGCGAGTGCGCTGGCGGTGTTCGATCGGGCTGAAGCTGGGGAAATGGAGGCATGACCTGGTCCCCCGTCGTCCTGAGTGCGTCGATCAATCATAACAGCAAGCCCGCCGTGCGCGTCGGTTGCATCCGCGCCGGCGGTAGGTTCCAGCAAGCGATGATGGTGACAATCGATTGTTCTGTGATCGACACCCCTCCGGAATGGCTTAAAATCGGGCAGCGTGTCGATGTGCTGCTGGGTCATGGCGAGCACGCGGGTTGGATACGCCTCGTCCCTGGAAATCAAGTCGCGATATCCACGCCCGGCGGCAAGAACGCCAGATCCAGTTTGCTTCTGCTGCGCCTGCCCGGTTTTCCGGGTTTGCCTCCCGCAGCCTGTAAAACCACAGAGGCCGAATTCGACCGTTCCGACGGCTGGCTGGAGATCAAGCTCCCAGGCTGGTTTGCCGCCAAAGCTCCGGTTGTCGCGGCCCCGGCAGCCGCGCCGGTCACGCGGTCAAACGGTCTTGCGCTGGCGAGACAGTCTCATACGTTTCCGAAGGGGGCGGTAGCATGAGCCGTTACGACGTATCGCAAGACATGCGCGTGGTGTGGTTCTTGCTTGCGCCGGAGCGCGAAATGCTCGCCGCTGAAATGGTGGCGCGCAACCTGAATGCGCGGGCCGAGCATCCGATAGAAGGCTATGTCGGGTGGATGTCGTCGCTTGATTGGGAGCCCGACGAGCCCGACGACATTCCTCCCGACGACGTGGGCCGAATCATCACGGTTCACGCCACGATCCCCAACCCTGAGTTTTTCGCTATCGCGGCGGCGCTCGGGGATGAGGGGATGATGGACGTGTCTCTCAATGGATCGGCGTTCAGTGCAGAAATACGAACCGGGATACCGCCTCAGATGGTGATCTACACCGATCGCCTTGAAAGCGCGCTGGGGTCCAGGATCGCAAAAGCGGTCAAGATTTTGGAGGGTGAAACGCCATGACCGACATTATCAAAGACGCGGTGCTGGCGGAGGATGCGCCCGGAATGTTTCAGATCAAACAGCGCTTTACCGGCGACGTGTTATTCGAGTGCAAACTGCCCGTCGAAGTTGAAACACAATCGTATGGATTGAAGCTTGGTTTTGCGGTCAATGCTGCGGTGAAAGCCGGCATCGATCTGACCCATGCCAATCTGGTCGGTGCCGTTCTGGCCGGTGCCAATCTGGCCTATGCCGATCTGGCCGGTGCCTATCTGGCCTATGCCGTTCTGGCCGGTGCCAATCTGGTCGATGCCGGGCAACGCAGCGACGGTTACAGGTTCGTTGGCTGGGTCAAAGGCGGCGTTCTGCAAATTCGCGCTGGGTGCCGCAACTTGTCGATTACTGAAGCCCGCGAACATTGGGCCAAGACTCGCGGCGGAACACAACTCGGTGACGAAACAATGGTCATCCTCGACCACATTGAGCAAGTGGCAAAAATTCGGGGGTTGTTGAAGGTATGACCGACATTATCCAAGACGCGGTGCGAGCGGGGTGCGCGTTTTCGCAATTCGGTGGGTGCCAGTATCCCGACAGGTGCGGTTGTCACAACCGGGCATGGGCGGAAAGAGCCGCCCGCCACGCGGCTGAGGCGATGCGTGAGGAAGCGGCGCAGAGTGTGGATTGCGGATGCGAGTGCCGTCCGATGGTGCTGATGGATTTGGCGACTAGTTACACTGCAAGTTGTTCATCATCCAACATTTGCGGCGCCATCGAAGCGGCACAAATCCGCGCCATCCCCATCGAAGGAGAGACGACATGAAACTGACCGATGATCCGCAGGTGGTGTTGATCGAAAAAATTCTTGCTCGCATCGACGACCGCGTTGCCGAGGCGGTGGCAAGGGAGCGGGAGGAAATAGCCGCGATGCTTGATGCGAACGACAACCCGCTTGGCAAGTTGCTCGCCGCCGCCGTCCGGGCGAGGAGCAAGACATGATCACGGATCAAATGGTTGAGGCGGCGTTGCAAGCGTATTGCGGCCAGGATCACCAATTGAATTTTGGTGTGCTGGGGGACCATCTTAAAGCCATGCGCGCCGCCCTTGAAGCCGCCGAGGCCGCAGCGTGGCAGCCAATTGGCGACGCACCTTGCGACGGAACAACAGTGCTGGTTTACGCGCCGCCACCCGATCCAGAAAAGTGGCACGAGTCAGTATGGGATCTGCCCGCCATCATCTGCACAGCGGCATACCACGAGGACGCGGGTTTTTGCATTGACACCATCCGTGAGCCCACCCACTGGCGCCCCCTGCCCGCAGCACAGAAGGAGACCAACAATGTCTAACATCACTTTGAACGGCATCGAATACACCCCCGTCGTCAAAACCGAGGGTAACCGCGCCGTGATCGTTGTTGATCGCGGGTGGATTTTTGCCGGGGACGTGACTCGGAAAGATGGCCGCATCTTTCTTACAAACGCAGTCTGGTTGTTCAGATGGGAGAAAGTCGGCTTTTCCGGCGTGATTGCAGAGCCGAAAAACGCGGATATCCGCAGGATTGCCGACTTGGATATACCGGCGGGAGCAGAAGTTTTCTGTGTGCCGGTTCCGTCTGGGTGGGGTTTGTGATGGATACTGCCATCGTTCCGGTAGGCTACGGCTACGGCGACGGCTACGGCTACGGCGACGGCGACGGCTACGGCAACGGCTACGGCGACGGCGACGGCGACGGCTACGGCGACGGCTACGGCGACGGCTACGGCAGCGGCTACGGCAACGGCTACGGCTACGGCAGCGGCTACGGCGACGGCGACGGCTACGGCAGCGGCTACGGCGACGGCAAAGGCTACGGCTCCATAAACACTAAACTACGCATCATTGCGGCAACCGATCTCGCACCGCTGAACCAGGAGATTGCGTCATGAGCACGACAAAAATAATCGATGCCCCACCGGCGCTCTGGCGACTTGAGCGCGTGCTTGAGATGACCGGCCTCGGTCGATCGACGATATATCGGCGAATCGGGACACGAGAGTTCCCTGCGCCGCGCGATCTTGGCGGAGGGCCGGTAGCCTGGAGGTCGGATGAAATTATCGCTTGGATCGAATCGCGGCCAGTGGCGGCGGGACACAAGGTGGGACACATTATCAATTACTCTACTTTAATTAAGTGATTTCAATAAGTTATAGAGTATATTCGGTTCCTACTTCGGGAGCCATTGACCCCGCCTACATGATCCCGCGACGTGTCAAAACGTCGCGGGATCAATCGTTTAAGGGGTTGCGCGCGCCTCCTGCCATCCCGCATTGTCCCTACCCGACTCAACCCCAATCCGGGACATTGGTCGGGACACGTGTCCCGGCATGGAGAGACAATGGTTTTGACGGTTTCCGCGATTCGCGCGGCGAAGGCCAGATCGACCCGGTATAAACTCACCGACGGCGATGGCCTGCATATTCTGGTGCTGCCGTCAGGTTCAAAATCTTGGCGCTGGCGATACCAGAAGGCTGGCGTCGAGCACCTCGTCACCCTGGGCACCTGGCCGGATTTAAGCGTGACGGATGCGCGGCGTGCGCGTGACGAAGGGAGGGCAGCCCTGTCGGCGCCAACGGTTGCACCGTCGCGCACCCTTGCCGAGGTCACTGCCGATTGGCTCGCGGCGCAAACGCCGCTCTGGAAACCGCACCATGCGGCCGACGTGAAAGCAAGCCTGGATCGAGAGATACTCCCCGCCCTCGGCCATCGGCCGCTGGCGACGATCACTGCGCCAAATCTTCTCGTCGCACTGCGGCCGGTCCAGGACCGGGGAGCGATCGAACTCGCGCACCGGCTGCGGCAGCGGCTGGCCGGTGTGTGGACGTATGCGATCGCTGCGGGCGAGGCAACGGTGAACCCTGCTGCCGGCCTGGAGGCGGCGCTGAAGCCTGTTGTCCGGCAGGGTCGACAACCCGCAGTGGTGACGCTTGACGACGCCCGGGCGGCGCTGGCAGCCGCCGAGAGCATCCCGGCTCATCCGGTGACTCGTCTGGGCATGCGCCTGCTCGCCCTGACCGCTCTGAGGCCTGGCGAATTACGCGGTGGGCGCTGGCAGGAGATAGAAGGCTTGAATGGAACCGAGCCGGTCTGGCGCGTTCCGGCTGGGCGGATGAAACACATTCAAGCCCGAGCCGCGGTAACGTCCGACCACGTCGTGCCGCTCTCCCGCCAGGCCGTCGAAGCGCTGGCGGTGCTGCGGACAGTCGCGCCAGGCGATCTGCTGTTTCCGAGCTGGTCCGCGATAATGAGGCCGATGAGCGAGAATGCCCTCATATATCTGCTTCAGCGCGCTGGTCTCGGTGGCGTGCAGGTGCCGCACGGCTGGCGTGCGACATTCAGCACCGTCATGAACGAGACATACCCTGCCGATCGAGGAGCGATTGACTTGATGCTGGCGCACACTCCCGCCGGCGCAGTGGAAGCTGCCTATAATCGGGCGAAGCACATGACCAGGCGGCGTGAGTTGGCGCAGGCATGGGCTGATATGCTGCTGCTCGACGCACGCCCTGTCGGCGAACTGGCGAGCGGCCCACGCAAAACACGATGATTTAAATCGGCCGGCCGGACCCGCACCAATGCAGCGCCCGGCCGACCCTCCCGCACCGCTGATCCAACGGACGATAAACGCCGGAGTCGCGGAGCAGTCGGAGGCTATTGAAGCACCACACAAGGCGGCAGCACCGTCAGGGAGCAGTCCGGAGGCCGAGCCTCCCGCGCCGCCATATAATCGAGCACCGACGAGCCGAGCTTCATCTCGCCGGCCAGCAGCCCGACGCCGGCATACACCGCAGCCACCGGCACAGCGTGGCACCCAGCGAGGAGCAGCAGCGCCATGCCGGCACGGATCACGCCGCAGGGACCACCACAGCGATCGCAGGCACGGCGGAGGGGATTGCAGGCGGCACCACTGGCACCGTCCGCAGCCCTGCGACCAGCGGACATGTCGCGGCGACGACCGATGCGGCCTTGTTGGTGACGGTCACTGCCTTGGCGTCGAGCGCATCCACAATCGCAAACACGCCGGCGGAATTGGCGCAGAAGAGTTGACCGGCGGTGACGGCGGTGTTGAGCACCTGCACGCCGGTCGGGGTGAGCCCGCCAGTCGAGGTGCAAGCGGCGATGAGAAACGCGCAGCCGATAGCGGCCGCGAAAGCGGAGATGCGACGCATGGGGGAGTTTCCTTGAACGGAGGGGGTGAACGAAGCGTCAGGCGCCGGGCGAAGTGGGGGGAGCGGCGGGGGGAGATGCTGGGATCATCTGTGCCAGGACATCAAGGGCGATCATGGCGTCAGATTTCGTGCCGCGCTCCCGGATCAGGACACCAAGAGCGCCCGCGACCATGACGCCGTAGAGCGTCACGTCCTGCCAGATGCCGGGATCGACTTTGATATGAGCGGCGGTGAGGAGGGCTGCGATCGTCGCCCATGTTGTCGCCTCACCCAGCCTGGTGGCGAGGTATTTGATTAGATCTGACATCGTTGGCCTTTCAGTTTGTCGCGGCGAGCTGCACGGCGAGATCTGTGCAGCGCGCGAGACGAGCGAGCCAGCCGTGGCCATACCGTGCGAAGCCTGGCCGGCTGCGATAGCGTGCCTCGTGGAGATCGTGGAGATTGCCGATGAGGGTGGCCCGGTCGGCACCCCTGGCAGCGAGGGCCGTCAGAGGACCGACCACGCCGTCAACCGACGCGCCGACCGCTTGCTGAAGCTCGACCGCGCTCTCGTGAGGTCCCGCGACCACGCCAAAATCGAAGGTCATGATCTCGACACCGGGCGGCAGCAGGTCGCAGCGCAGCGCGTGCCAATAGAGCGAGCGATAGATGGCGTCAGTCTCGGCCAGCGTGATCAGCCGCACATCGTCAGCAACGCACGCCAAGCCGCGCCAGTGAGTCAGCGTGGCGAGGGTGACGCCGTAGTTTGTGGGTCCGCCTGGGTCATGCGGGTCATCGCTGTAGCCGCCCTCCTCGCGCAGGGTGAAGGCGATGGCCGTGTCAAACGGGGTCATTTCGCCGACACGTGGAGCAGGGCGCCGACGATCACAGAAAAGAGCGCCGCCGCCAGGCCGCGAAGGGTCCATTTGCCAAGCTCCGCGAATTTCTTGTCGAGCCACTCGGCTGTGGCTTCTTTGAGCGCTGCTTTCATCACGTCGAGGGGGAGTTCATCTGGCATCAGTTGACGTCCTGAAACGCGATTACGGTCTTGGCCTGGCCGAACGTATCGGTGAACCGAACCTGCACTTGATACGTCTGTCCGGGTGTCCCGCCCGTCACCATCAGCGCGATGCGCGGGCCTGCGCTAACGACGGTGACGCCAGGCGAGAACACGACCGATTTCGGGCCGGTGTCCCAGGTCGGCGCAGTGGAAACCGTCAGTGGACTGGTATCGCCGGTGATTGGCACAATGGTGATCGTCGGGGTTCCAACCTGCACGTCGCCGGGAAGGAACCATGTCGTGAGATCGAAATACCGCAGCATATTGTCGGTCGACATAATCGGTGACCAGTAGCGTGGGGCGAGATCGGTCATGCTGACGGCTCCAGTGGGATGAGGATGGCGTTGGCGTCGAGCAGGATGCGGATGGCGTTGCGTGGCGCGAGGACTGCGATGGCGTTGGTGTCAGCGGGGATCAGCGCGACAGCACCGCGCGGCATTTGCAGCGGGATTACGGTGTAGCGTAGCCACGCCGGGATGGCGTCGTCCCTGCGTGCCGTCGTCAGCCACTCAAGTGCATTGCTGGAATCGCCCGATAGCACAAACGTGTGCTGGGATATCTCGACCGGGACGGCTGTAATACTTGATACGCTTCCGCCGATATCCGTAGGCGTATTTACGTCAGAGAATAATCTAGTTATTGCCGAGACCGGGACACCGGCGTCAGAGAATAATCTAGTTATTGCCGAGACCGGGACACCGGCGTCATACGTGATAACGACGACGCTAACGCCAACGCCGGAAATTGGCACGGTTCCAACAGGTGAAAACCCTAGCATTGAGGTGCGGGTTCAACCCTCGTGTTCTCAGGAGGCGCCCACTCGGCGACGCCGTCCCACAAGACGGTGTTGACCACCGATCCAGCAGGGATGGTGACGGTCGTTACCGTGCCGTCCTCGGCCATCTGCATCTGCTCAATGTCGATTGTCGTGATCACATTGTATCTGTTCATCTTTACCACTCCACCACAATGACTACACCTGCGCCGCCAGCGCCGCCAACGCCTCCCAAGAGAGAGTTCGTGCTGTTGCCAGCGCCCCCACCGCCGCCGCCTGCGCCATACGCACCGCCAGCACCACCAGCACCACCAGCCACGGTTGTTGCAGACGACCCTCCACCTGCTCCACCCGCCGCGCCAGCTTCGTTCCACATAGCGCCGCCAGCAGAGCTGGTTGCAGTTCCAGCGGTCCCAGCACCACCGCCCGCCGCTCCTCCGGGCTGCGTCCAAGTCGTGCCATACAGAGCCGTCTGTGCCGCCCCAGCAATCGCGCCCGCAGCGGTTGCGCCGCCAACGGCGAAACCACCCCCCGATCCGCCGCCACTTGGTCCCGCGAGTAGATTGTTTCCCCCCCCAAAAGACGCACCAGTCGCGCTACTTCCGCCGCCTCCTGATCCACAGTGAGATACGCCTGCTCCGCCCCCAGCCACACCAAATCCACCGCTTGCAGCACCCCCCGATCCGCCGCCACCTGCTGCCGTATTAGACCCGGCATTACCAGCGTTGGGGGTATCACCACCGCTCCCACCGCCGCCAGACGCAACGCTGACTGCGCCGCCAGCGCCACCGCCACCGCCACCGGCCATGACGGCATAAGAGGTGATGTTGATGACACCAAAACTTGAGTAGCCGCCGTTCCCGCCGACTGGAGTGCCGGATGTTCCGCCTGCACCGAACGACCCAACAGTGATTGTCACGCTGGTTGCAACAGCAGACGCTGCCATGTTGCGAAACCGCCAACCCGCCCCTCCGCCACCAGCACCACCAGAACCACCTGTGGCGGCAGCATAAGAGCCACCATATCCACCACCGCCACCACCACCGACAGCGAGCACTTGGACAACGGTGGATGTTGCCAATTTCGTGTAGGTGCCGGACGACGTAAACGTCGTGATAGTCGGCGCAATCGGCAAGTTCCCCGTCACCGTGGGCAACGTCAGCGTGCCGGTGTTGACGATGGTGCCGATGATGGGGCTGGTAAGCGTGGGGCCGGTCCCTAGGACGACTGCACCGCTTCCTGTGCTTGTTGTGGCACCAGTGCCGCCCTGCGCCACGGGCAGCGCGCTTGCCAACGTCACGCCCGTGGACGTGACGGTGATCTGCGTCACGCCCGCCCCCTGAAGCGCCAGGTTGCCCGACGCATCGGCGGTCGTGACTACGCCACCGCCGCCCGTCGTCGTTGCGTTGATTGTGCTGGTCATGCGGGCTCTACCCTCGTGTTCTCAGGAGGCGCCCACTCGGCAACGCCGTCCCACAGGACGGTGTTAACCACCGATCCAGCAGGGATGGTGACGGTCGTTACCGTGCCGTCCTCGGCCATCTGCATCTGCTCAATGTCGATTGTCGTGATTACGTTGTATCGGTTCATCTTTACCACTCCACTACTATGACTACACCTGCGCCACCAGCGCCACCAACACCGCCGACAAATGACGAAGTGCTGTTGCCTGCGCCGCCACCTCCGCCTGCCAACCCAAAACCAGTGCCAGCACCGCCTGCGCCACCGTTAGTTGCCGTGCCAGAGCCGCCACCGGCAGCAGCAGCCCCGATTTGAATAAGCCCAAACTTGAGCGGGGATGGCCGACCGCCAACACCGCCGACGCTCCCTACTAGGCCGCCAGATGAGTAATAAAAATTACCCTGGGACACTGAAGTGCCGCTGGCGCTACCATTCTGAGCAGCGCCCGCAACACTGAACCCGCCACCGCTGCCAGCGCTTGTGTAGCCCTGTGTATAATTTCCTCCCTGACCTGCAACTCCGATGGCGGATGTTCCCCCCCCTCCACTTGTTATAAAAGGCAAGAAGCTATTTACCCCACCTCCACCGACACCAAACCCGCCGCTGGCCGCCAAATTCATCCCAGCGCCGCCGATTGCATTTGTTCCGAATCCAGCCTGACCGTTTCCATTAGTTCCACCGCCACCGCCACCAGATGCGGTCCCAGCGATGCCAGGAGCGCCGCCTCCGCCGCCGCCGCCGTACAAGAAAGCCCCAAACGACGATATACCTCCACGCCCACCCTGCCCTGAAATAGTGCCGCCTGCCGGTGTCACGCCGGATACTCCGGCAGCACCACCCGCGCCAACAATCACAGCGATTGACCCGGTTAAGTCAGATGCTAGGAACTGCTGAGCATCATACCCTCCAGAGCCGCCACCGCCACCACCTGATCCGCCGCCAACGGCAGCATAGGTGCCGCCGAACCCGCCAGCGCCACCACCGCCAAAAATAAGCACCTGCACGATGGTAGATGTCGAGAGTTTGGTGTAGGTGCCGGACGACGTAAACGTCGTGATAGTCGGCGCAATCGGCAAGTTCCCCGTCACCGTGGGCAACGTCAGCGTAGGAGAGCCCGCAATTGCAGGCGCCTGGAGCGTAACGGAACCGGAAGTGTCGCCCGCGACGACGATTGAACTCATATTGTGATCCACCTCTGGCCAGATGTGACTGTTACGGTAACGCCACTGGCAAGGGTCATTGGCCCCACCGACATGCCATTAGTTCCCGCCGCAATCGTCGTGCTGGCCGTGATTGTGTTGTTGTTAAAAATAATCCCGTTGGTTGCGCGAACGGAGGCGCCTGACACCGCGCCAGTAGCTGCCAGGCTGGTGCCGGTGGCCGCGCCAATATTTGGCGTCGTCAGCGTCGGGCTAGTGGCGAGCACCAGGCTACCGGTGCCGGATACCGCGTAATTCTGGATAGCCCCCGTGTCGTTGATTTGAACGAAACCAGACGCTGGGGCGGTCAGGAAAATATCCGACGCTCCCGTCAGGGACACCAGGGCGTTCGCGTTGCTCGAAGCGGTTACTGTTGTGCGCGCCAGACCCGTTGCGCTCGCAAGCGTTCCAACACCGATCTCCCAGAACAAGCCCGACTGCGAGACGATCGCGTAATAACAGGTGTCTGAAATCGCCAGCACCGACGCAAACGTCCGAAAATTAGCCGCTGCCCCGGCGAGGGTGATACTCCCCGTGCCGACCGTAGCGGTCGTTTCTTTTACCCGGTCTTTGCTGACAAACGACATTTTACATCACTCGCTTATGTGGTCAGACCGCTTGGGCGCAGCGTCCAGCTTCCGTTCGCTGGCGCCTGGCCTGCCGCGAGCGTCAGCCGGAGCCAGAGACCTTGAGCCTGCGCCGCGGTATTCGCAGCGGCCGATTGCTGAACAGGCGTGACGATCTGTGGCGCGGCGCCGGACGAGTATGAACCGACGCCAGATGCCGGAGCCGTCTGCCGGTTCGTCGCGGCCACGCTGTCGTTCAGCGTAGAGCACGGCGCCAGGTCGAGCGCCCCGCTGCCAGCATACAGCCCCGCCGGGTCGGTCTGCTTGGCCACCGTCATCGTCGTCAGCGCCGTAGTGCCGTCCGTATTGAGGGCGAAGATTTTCTCGTAATAAATCCGGGTCAAGCCACCGATCACGTCAGCCGACACGCCCGCGAATGGCCGGATCACCGCCGTGACAGGGTTGGGGAGGATTGGGAACAGGAAGCCGTTCGCCACTTCATAGGTCGAGGTGGCATCAGGCACCGTAGTCCATGCGCGGTTCACAGCCACGATGTCCGTCCCGTATTGGCCAGTGCCGGTGCCGGAGAGCGAGCAGACCTGCCGCAGTTGGCCCGAGCCTGTGCCGCCCGTGACGCGGATGATTTGGCCGAGGGTGACGCCGGCGCCGTCACCCGATTGGAGTTTGAAGATCGGCGGCGTCACGCCCGTGGGGTTAGCCGACCCCGTTTGTGCCGTATGTACAGTGATCGACAGGGTGTGCGCCATCAGCGCGACATCGCCCGTCGCAGCGGTGCCTGCGGGGTTCGCCAGCGGGCCGTTGGCAGTCGCACCAGAGAGCGCGCCATAGAGCAGGCGGGAGAGGGATTTGGCGCCTGAGACCTTGGTGGTGCCGGTCAGGGTCAGCGTCTCAGACTGCACGATGCCGCTGCTGTCTCGACCCGAGTAGACGATCTTGGTGGCGGTATCGCCAGCCGCAGACGACACAACATCCATCAGAGATGCGGCGCTCAGGTCCGCAAAACTGATAATTCGCGTGAGATCGACAGCGCCGCCGACTGTGGCGCTGTCGGCTTCGGGCATGGACGCAGACCCGTAGAAGATGACCTCTTGCGGCCAGACGCTCATGAAATAAATCCTCTGTGTATGGGGAGGCCGTCACCAGATGGCGGAGAGAACCTGATCTTCGGTAGTGGCGCCCGCGACGACATCGAGAAGCTCGGCCAGCTTGGTCTGCGCGCCGACGATCATCGCCTTGCCGTCAGTCCCCACCTGCTGGATTCGCGCTGCAGTGTGAGAGCGAAACTCCCACACTCCAGCACCATCGGCGCACCAGAATGGCGTGGTCCAGTCGGCGGGGAGATTGGGAAACAAGCTGGCGCTGATCGAGGCGGTCATGTTTGCCTGGTCGGCCGGGCGGCTCGGATAAGTGCGGCCCGAAGATGCGAAACCGCCCGTAATTGTTGCAGCGCAGGTCGCTCGGAGCGATGCTGCCCGATGTCTCTTCACCTCATCCAGCGGCAGCGATGACGCGACCACCAGGCCGTCGATCAGGGCGAATGGCGTGCCATGGCTGAACAGTGCCGCCTGGTCCGGCATCACCGGCACGCTATTGATCGTGGCGGCGAGATGATCGGAGAGGACGTCGATCACGCAAGTGGTAAAGCCCGAAATCAGACCGTCCGGGCCGATCGTGGCGACAAAAACGGTGCCTGTCGATGTCGCATAGGCGGCCCAATCGGTCACTTCTTCACCAGGAGGGCGGTGATCATCGACATGGTCCTAGTAGGGACCACGTTCGAATAAAGTTCCAGCGTGTAGGTATAAGTAGTCGCCGACGGGGGGGCGTCCATCATGGTCAGGGATGCGTCGGTCGCGTCCAGCCCCGTCACAATCACCACGCCGTCCGACCGCTTGATTCGATAGATGCTCGCCATTATCCGCTCGTCCCCTCTGCGCCGCCGCCAGTGCCGCCGGGCGATGAGCCCGAAGTGTCCGACGTGATATTTCTGATCGAGATTTGCACGTTCGCGTTCGTCGAAACGGCCAATGTCACCGATGCCGCTACTGTCCATGTCGAAGCCGGCCAAGTCAGCGCGCCCGTCTGCGTGCTGGTCTGTGCACCGGACACACCGCCAGACGTAATATCGGCCGTCGCGATCTGCCCGGAGGCAGTCGAGGCAGGCCCGGCCAAGCTGCTGACACCGCCCGACAGGGTGACAGTCCGAATCCAATACCAAGCCGTTGTGCCGGGCGTCAGCGTGGCGCTGTCGGCGTCAACAGTCGATGTGCCCTTCACCACCATGGTCGGAGTGGTCGACGTGCTCGGCGCAGTCGAGGTCAGGGTCCGCCAGATATCGTAGTGTGCGACGTCCTGCGCGCTGACGCCCGCCCACGTCAGGTTCACAGATCTGTTGCCGGCCACTGCCGTCAGTCCGCCAGGCGCGGCTGGTGCAATCGCTGCAATCGTGATGCTCCGAGCCGTCACCGTCGAGATATCCGGCTGACCGCCTCCGTAGACGTTGATCGGCAGGATTTTGAAGTAGAGCGTCTGGCCAATCCGATCCGTCGTCAGGCCGAAGCGGAAAATGGTTCCGTCGTATATGCGGACGAACGGCGATCCGGAGGCGTGCGAATTGGGCGCGGTGTCATACATCCCGCGCCGGAGATAAGTCAGAGCATAGGCCGCGCCGCTGCCGAGGGTCGCGTTCTCATACGCCAGATATTCGCCGCCGCAGTAGCAGAGCGTGTTGCCCTGCTGCGCGTCAGTGAGCGAGCCGGAGATCAGCTGCTGCGCGGAGGCGGCGAGATCGACTGATAGCGTGTTGGTGTTGTCGATGATCGGCGCCGCCGTCACCGCCACAGAGGCAAGGCTGGCCGTGGTGGCACCAAGGCGGGCGATCCCGCTCTGCCGCCCGGCGTAGCGATAGGTGGCATTGTCGGTTGAGACCCAGAGATCGAAGCCGCCCCAGTTGGTCGGTCCGGCTGCTGCGATCCAGACCTCAAAGGCGCCGGCGACGGCGAACGTCGGCTGCCAGATCACCGCAGTCGTGGCACCAGGCGTGCCACCGTACGCCGGCTGATATCCTGCGCCCGTCTCCATCGAATAGCTCGGCGCCGAGCCGGTACCGGCCAGGTAGTCCTCGGCTTGGATCGAAAGGGTCGAGTCTGAATTCTCGGTGATCTCGGTGATCCGCACCCACTGGGCGGACAGACCGAGCGCGCTGTCGGTAATGGAGACGATGTCCATGGGGTCGAGCAGGATAAATTCGGCACCGAGGGTGAAGGCGTATGTGCCGCGAACCTGGGCGCGGCCCATTGTCAGCGAAGCGCTCATCACCGCGGCGGACTGGAGGCAGAAGAAGTGCGCTTGCTTGCGATCGGCCGGACGCAAGCCATAGATGGCGATCGCCGCGTCATCCTGGATTGAGGCGATGGCCGGATTGTAGTTGTTCCCGCGATCGAGATATTCGACCGTCCAGGCGTTCTGCTGGGTCGCCGGAGCCTTGCGCGTGTAGGCGACCGGACCGACGCCACCGCTGCCTGAACTGTTCGAATTGCCACCCTGTAGCGCCTTGAAGTCGGCGTCGGTCAAAGCATACAACGGGACTGACGGCGCCGTGTAGCTGGCCCCATTGGCGCTCAGATTGGCGTCGCCGTAACTGACGAAATTGAGAACGCCCGAGGACCACACGGCTTCCGCATTCGTGGCGGCGAGCAGGTCCTTGATGAAACTCCGACCCTCAGCTTGGTCGATCAGGATCGGGGAAACCACCAGTCCAGATGCCCGCCAATATGACCGCACGGCGGACAGATCGCCGAGCATCGCCGACGGAAAGCCCGAGCCGTAGCTCGCATTGGTCAGATAGTCGGAGATCACAGTCGCCGGATTGACGTCAGGCTGACCGGAAATGCCGTAAGCATCGCTGTTGAAAGTGATCTCGTAGGTGAGATTGGGTAGCGTCGGCGATGATCCGAGCGGCATAAGTCCGGCGGCGACATAAGCCAGACCGCGATAATTGAGAGCTTGATCGGGATGCGGCATCAGTTGGGCCCCTCGACGCCGGAGCGGGTGTCAGACCAGACGTCAATAGTGGTCGCCGCCGGAACTGTGCTGAAATAGCCCCAGGCCGTCTGGCTGGTGGTCCCGAGGAACACGGTCAAGTTGTAGTCGGCGAGAACGCCAGCGATCTCGTTGGCCCAGAGCTTCCCGGTCAGACCGACAACAGGACCCTCGCACAGGCCGACGATCACAGCCGCAGAGTAGTCGTAGCTGCCGCCACCGCCGCCCTTACCGCCTCCGGTCGCGCCACCCTTGCCGCCACCGCCATTGTTGGAGGGGGAAGCGGTGAAGTCGTTATACCAGACAAGGTTGCCAGCGATCCGGTTGCGGCCCCAGCCGATCGGCCGCGCCTTCCCGGCGATTGCCGTCTGCACGCGCATCGCCGTTGCCGGCTGCGTCTTGGTGGTGAGTTTTCCGCCGCCGCCGAATAGCCCTGCCATGGATCACCACACCGTAAAAAAACGACGGTCATGGCCGGCGAGAACGCCACCCTCGCCGTGGTCGAGTTGCACAAGGCGCGAAGCGAAGAACGCATGCACGATCGACGGCCAGCCCGGCGGCATGAGAATGCCCGCGTGGCTGAACGAGTGGCCAAACCGATACATCACCACGTCACCAGCCAGCGCGTCAGCCTGATCGATTTCCCGCGCGCGCTCGGTCACGGTGTCGGCATAGCGCTCGGTCTTGCGATGCATGTGCCAATCCGGCGGATAACTCGGGATCGGAACCGGAGGAGTCAGGCCGACCGCCTCATAGACTTGGGCGAGCAGAGTGGCGCAGTCGACACCGCCAGGCGTCAGCCGCTCGCCGTCGGACCAGGTTGCTTTGACTGCCGCGCGGTGATGATAAGACGTTCCGATCCAGGAGCGCGCCTCAGCCACCACGGCCTTGCGCTGGACCAGCTCGTCGGGATCAATCATGCAGCCGTCTCCGGAGAGGGGATGTAGGGCTCGCCGCCGAAATTGGCGATATTTCCCCAGGTGGTGCATGTCGCCATTTTCTTGTCGCAGCCGGGCCAGGCGGTGAACGCGTCTCCGGCCGTGACTGCGAATGGCATCGGGGCGATCAGAGCGAGCTGCAAGGTGGTGGTCACCTGCGTCATGCTGCGGACCGAGCGCGAAAAGCCGGAGTTGCGACCGCTGGTGAACAAGATGCGCCCGAGGGCATAGGTCCCCGAGCCACCAGGTAGCCCGCTGGTGGCGACGATCAGCGACTGCGTGCTGCCGCTGCCGACGGTGAGACTGGCGGCATAGGAAGAGGCGATGAGGCTGCATCCGGCGTCGAACAGCACCCGACTGCATCCGGCCTGATACAGATTGCGCGGCATGCTCTGGTCGAGCAGTTCCAGGTGACTATTGACGGTGATTTCGACCGTCGCGCGGTCGACGTCGATCGCTGCGACCCGGCCGGTGAAAATGTTCACCACGCCGGTTGGGGCCAGTATCAGAGCACGAGGATACGCTGGCCAGGCGGCGAGATAGGCGCGGTCGACCTGGACTATCGCGCCGTCCAGAGCACCCGCGCGAGCCGCTGCAAGCCAAGGCGTGCTGCCGATGGCGTCGGGATATGCGGCGTTGGTGATCGGATCTACTGAGCGCGGGATCACCGAGAATTGCCAGGTGTCGACATCGAGGCCGAGCTTCCAGTGGGCGGTTGGCTTGCGGTCCGGATGCTCGATGAACGGGCCGCTGTGGGACCAGGTGTTGCCTCCATAGGCCCAGTCGCTGTCGCCGGCCGCCAGGCGCAGCACCACGCCGGTCGCCAGCGTGATCGTGTAGAGATCAGCCCAGACGAAGGCGCGGGCCCCCAGCAGGGCTACCAGGGCGCCCGTCGAGGTCTCGTATTTCGCGGTTTTCACAGTTTCACCGTCGAGAATTTGAGCGAGGACAGCGCCCATTGGGTCGCACCGAATTGTTCGAAATCAACGCTGTCGTCGTCAAAGGTGCACAACCAGTTGAACGTGCCGGTCCATGTCAAAACCGCCGCTGCGGCCGGTGCAACGGTGAAGGTCACAACACCCGTCGCGCTAATCGTGAGGGCTGAGGTCGGCGTGCCATTGACGGAGATCACAGGCGATCCAGTCGGCAGAAACACCGGCTCGATGAACCCGCCATAGGACCGGACCAGCTGCCAAGCGCGGGTTGCACCGTCGCCTGTGCCGAAATTCTGAGCGGTCACGCTTCCGTCTGTGGGGTCGGCGTACTGGAACACGAGCGCCGAGCCGAGGGATGCATTGTAGAACCCGGCGAGGGTCGTCAGTTCAGTGCCATCGCGGAGCAGTTCGAACCCGAACTCATAGCGCCAGCGCGGCCACGACCACAGCGAAAACCGGCTCTCCTGCCCGCCGACAGACGGCTGTTTGACGGTCGACCAGATCGGGGTGCGCTTCGGAAAGCCGATTGTCGTCAGCGCGGGGAATGTGGGAATGGTCATTAATATGCCAGCCGCAGTGAGGGGTTGTTCTTCATCTGGGCGCTCACGATCCGGGCGAGTTCAGCACCGTTCGAGCGGAACAAGGCCGCAACAGACGAGGCGTCATTGGCGTGGACGTGGAGATGGACAGCACCGCCGCCACCAGCGGCGCCAGGCGCAGACGGGAATGGAGATGCGCCGCCTCGGATACCGGCCGCGACGTCGGCGGGGATGATCATTTCCCCGGCGTGAACCTGGGCGACCATGTCGGAGGGGAGCGACCAGGCGCCGACGTCGAACGAGGGCAGCATCCCGAACGCCGACACAGCGGCGAAGGCCACGCCGGCGGCGATGGGAGCGAGCACGGGGCCGACAATGGGAATTTCTACAATCGCCGCATACGCACCGGCAGCAGCCCTCGCTGCCTTTCCTCCGATGTCGCTGGCAGTCGTCGTCATGTTGATCGCCTTTGTCGCCCCCGCGGCCGATATCTCGGCGGCTTCTCGAACCGTGAGGCCAGTGACCGTCGCCGTCGTTTTTGTGGTCTCCATCCCCAGCCATGCCGCGATCTTGCTGGTGATCAGCGCGTCGAAGCCGGAGTCACCGCGCGCGATGGCGGAGCGAACGGCGGTTGCAGTCGCCGACACTTCGTTTTTTGTCATCTCCATGGCAATCCACCGGCCGACCATGTGCATGCCCATGTTGACCGCGCTCTCAAGCACCGCGGTCGCCACCTTCTGCTGGGCCTTCCGCCATGTCTCAGTCCCGGTGATCAAGCCGGTGATGGTCGAACGACCAGCGCTGGCGATGCCGTCAAATGCCTGCTTGTAGACGCGCATCTGAGCCTCATTGGCCTTGATCACCTCTTCAGTGGCGCGTGACTGCTCCTGGATTTGACGGTCAGCCAACTCACGGGCGAGCTTCTCACGGGCGTGCATCGCCTCGCGTTCGGCCAGCGTGCCCTTTGCCAGCGTGGCGATCAGGTTGTCGAGTTGCCGCAGTTCCTGTTCGCCGATCAGAGCGGTTTGGTCGACAACGCCTTGCAGGATTTCGGCGTGAGACTTCTTGCGCTCGGCCTGCATCTGGGTCGCTGCCGCACGAACCGCCTGAACGTCCTCGCGGGCCGCCTCCTCGACGAGACGGACTTGCTCCATCACTGCCGAGCGAACGACCTGCGTCTGAATTTTCAGTTCGTCTTTGTAGAGTTTTGAGTGCTCACCCTCGGCTGCGCGGATGATCGCTAGCTTCTGATTTTCAAGGTCCTGGACCATCCCCAGGTTATCGTGGTTCGCCGCTACTTCAGCCGCCAGGCCGGCCAGGTGCTCTTGCAAAGTGTGCTTGGCTGATCGCTCGGCCAGGCGCTGCATGATCATGTCACGCGCTTCTTCGGCCTGGACCAGCTTGTCCTCGGCCTCGATGCGGTTCTTGGTTCCTTCTTTGGTCTGGCCGACAACCCCCTGCCAGAACGTGACTGTCGCCTTGGCCTCCCCCTCGTGTGTCGCGCGCCAGTCTTTGCCCTGCGTCCGGGCTGCCATGCCAGCTTCGCGGGTGACAAGGTGCAGCTGCTCGGTCATCTGCTGCGACCAGGAGACCGGCGGAGGGGTCTTCATCTGGTCGGTCAGCGCGCCCAGGGCTGCCTTCGTGCGTTCGATCGCGGCGATTTGCTTCTTGGAAGGATCAACCTCACCCGAGGCCGGTCCAGTGCCCTGAAGGCCGGGCTGGCGCTTGGCCAGGTCCTGCTGCTGGCCGACTAGCGCCTTAAATGCATTGCCCTGGGCGCCAAGACTGGTCTGGGTGTTCACCTCGCGGGTGTTCCGCGCCAGTTCGTACAACAGGATCGACCGAGCCTTGATGGCGTCGTTGTCCTCCGCCGCTTTAGTGAAAGCCTTTATAGTCTCGGGGAGGGCGCGGGTCTTCTCCAACAGCTCGGCGCCAGCGCGCGCGTTGAGGTTCCAGGCCTCGACAATGCGTCCAGCCGCCTGCGGTACGTCATCGCCCATCCGCAGAGCGAGCTGCGACACGCCCGAAGTAAGTTCGTCGATAACAGGCTTTGATGTGCCGGGGATCGAGGCAAAAGCATGGACGACCTTACCGGCCACCTCGACGCCGGTGTCGCCGATCTTCGCCAGTTTCTTGACCTGGGCATCTAGATCGGCATTGGAGACGCCGGACCCAATGCCACCGGCCTCGGCGAGCAGTTTGGCGTCATGCAGCTTATGCAGCCACTCGATCAAATGCATCGCGGCCATCGCGCCGACACCGAAGGCGCCAGCCAGCGCCATCATCGCCCCAGAATTGCCTGCCATGCGGCTGGTCAAAATCATCAGCGACCCGCCCATCTTGCTGAACCGGCCGGACATCGCCTCATGAACCAGCACCATGGCCTCGGTCGCCGCGCCGTGGTTGTGCGTCGCCTTTGTCAGCTCCTCCAGCGCAGGCTTGGCCGTCTTCAACTGCGTCGAATAGTTGGTGACCGACCCCTTGGCCGTATTCATCGCCGCCGACGCTTTTTCGAGCGCCACGATCTGCTCAGCCGTCGCCTGATTGCCGGCGGTTCGGACCTCCTGCGCCGCCTTCCGCACCTCGGCCGAATAGTGCTTCAAGTCCTCCTGCGCCAACGCAAGCTGGGCGCGCAGCTTCGTGGCATCAGCGGTGATGTTTACGGAAATATTATCGGCCATTTTCCTGCTTCTCTTCTAGCAGAGACCAATCAACCGGCCGCTGCGGAGTAGATGGCGCATCACCCGAACGGGGCGGCCGGGGAGTCTTCTTCGCGGGTATTTTGAAATATGCCTGCACCAGCCACTGAACCGGCGGATGGTCTGTCCAGTAACGCCGCTGGGCGAGATACATCGGGAGCGACCAGCGCTCCCATATCGCCTCTGGCGAACCGCCCTCCATGCCGGCGGCAGCCAGTTCAGCAACGATATACTCTAAGTCGAGGTCGTCTCCGTTTCGGCCGCCGGGGTCTCCGGCGGCGCCGCTTCCCCCTCGCGCACGAGCCCCGAGTCGACCATCAGGCGATGGACGGCTGCCGAGATGCCCGCACGCTCGTCGGTGCCGGCCACGCGATTGACCAGCAGGCGACGCTTAATCTCCGGCACCGTCAGTTCAGGGCGCACGGTGACGACAGCAGCCGAGATGATGGCGATGTCGGCCGCGAGACCTTCCACCGGATCAGTGGCGATCGACGACGCCTTGATCGCCGGCCAAGCACGCTCCAGGGCTGCGAAGTTCAGGATGGCGGGAACCACAACGCTCTCGCCACCGATAATGACGATGTTTTGTTGGGACATTGGAACCTTTTACAGAGACGTGTTGATAAAGCCGATATTGCCGGCGACGTCGGCCGCGATCTGAAAGTCAATTTCAAGGATGGTAAAATCATCCTGTTTTGTCGGGAGACTCAACTTGCTCGCCTGGCAGTTATTGAACGAGTAAAGAGCCTGCCGACCGTCGTACGGCTGAGACAGGTTGATCGTGAATGCCGGACCAGAACCCATGGCGAGGTTCGTGATCGGAATCTGAACACCGGCCACAGACGAGTAAGTGTAGCTGACGTAGACGGCGGCCGAGGCGTCGGCCACAGCGAACGTGTAGACGCCGGCAGAGACGCTGTATTGACCGACGGTCATGCCCGAGGCCACACGCTTGAGAGGCAGCCCGGTCAGCGCGTAATAAACACCCTGGTCGGCGAGGAAGGTAGCCGAGTTGGTCACCGTCACGGTGTAGGTGCTCACGGCGGGAACGGTCCCTGGCTCGCTGTCGGCGAACAGGGTTTGCGTTGCCGGGGTCGTCGCAGCGCCGAAGTAGATGTCGTTGAACAGGCTGCCACGGATCGAGGCGAATTTCGCCTTCAGGCTGACCTTCGTCTTCCCCGGAGCCAGCGCGATGGCGTAGCGTTTCTGGCCATACAACTCCTTCAGGTCGGCCGAGAAATCGAGCGTGGCGTCCTGCAAAATGCCGAAGCGTCGGGGTGTAGCAGGGCTGGCGGTGAGGCTGGTGCCGATGAGAACACCTGCGGCGAAACCGAGTTGGTCAGCGTATAGGGACATGTCAGGCCTCGCTTATACTAGAGGGATGTGTTGATGCTACCGATGTTGCCGCTCAGGTCGGCGGCGATCATAAAATCGATCTCAGCGATCATGAAATCATCCTGCTTGGTGGGCAGAGACAGCTTCGACGCCTGGCAGTTATTGAACGAATACAGAGCCTGCCGACCGTCGTACGGCTGCGACAGGTTGATTGTGAACGCGGGACCGCTGCCCATGGCGAGGTTCGTGATCGGGATCTGAACACCGGCGGCGGACGAGTAAGTGTAGCTGATATAGACGGCCAGCGAGGCGTCGGCCGCAGCGAACGTGTAGGTGCCGCCGGTCAGTGAATATGTGCCGGTGGATGGCGCTGAGGCCACACGCCGGAGAGGCATGCCCGTCAGCGCGTAGTAGACGCCCTGGTCGGCCAGGAAGGTAGCCGAGTTGGCAACAGGCGCCGACCAGGGGGTCGACGCGGGGATCGTCACCGCCTCGCTATCGGCGAACAACGTCTGGGTCGCGGTGGAGGTCGCGCCGAAGTAGATGTCGTTGAACAGAGCACCACGGATCGACGCGAATTTCGCCTTGATCGAGACCTTCGTCTTGCCGGGTGCCAGCGCGATGGCGTAGCGTTTCTGGCCATACAACTCCTTCAGGTCGGCCGAGAAATCGAGCGTGGCGTCCTGCAAAATGCCGAACCGGCGCGGGGTGGAGTTCGCGGCCAGGCTGGTGCCGATGAGGACACCTGCGGCGAAACCGAGTTGGTCAGCGTATAGGGACATGTCAGGCCTCGCTCAAAAGGCGCGCACGAAGGATCGGCAGCGCAGTGGCGGTCAGGAGATTATAGGCCTCAGTCGACCGGGAGACGGGGCCGTCGTTGATGAATTCGACCACCCAGGCCACGAACACTGCATCAATGGCGTCGGCGCGAGAATTAGGCAGCGGCGGCGGAGCATCGAGAGCGGGCGCTTCAATGGTGTCGGACATGGGGGGTTCCTAATTCAGTGCAGGACAGAGAATTGAGACGGGAATGACGGCGATCGCCTGACCATCAAGGTCGCCGGGATAGATCTCGATTTTCCCCTCGATCCATGCGTGCGTGACGGTGCCGCCGAGGGTCTGCACGACGCCAGGCGCCGGTTTCAGCAGCGCCTCGATCGTGTCGAGCAGCCCGTCCATCGCCACCGATGGCGCGACTTGGCTGTCCTTGCCGGACTGGCTGTAGACCCAGACTTCCGTCTCCATCGTGATCTTTGGAGGCATCCCGGTCGCACGCGCGGAGTAGTGGTCGCCGACGTGGCGGACAAAAACGGCCGGCTGGCTCCTCACCTCGGTCCAGGGCACCAGGCGCCGCCCGGAGGTGTTGAATGCGCCGGTGCTGTTGAGCAGCTGGAGCACGGCGTCAACAATCGTGGACCGGCTCATGCGTCGCTCTCCGCTGCTGCGAAGGCGATGGCTGCGCGCATTTCAGACAGCGCTGATTGTTGCAAGGATTTGATCGGACCGCGCAGGAAGTTCATGGCGCGCAGCGTCGGCGTGCGACTATACGTTCCGACGTCGACGGGCGCACCCATACGCGCGCGCAGCCAGACGTGGTCGAGGCGCATCTTGTGGGCGCTTTGAGTGACTGCCACGCCTCGTGAACCGTATTCTAAGGCGGCAGCCTTGCGCGCTTTCGACTGAGATTGTGTTCTGACCCCGACCACGGCTGCAATGCGGTCGCCGTGGTCATAAACCCGGCCACCAGTCAGACTCTTGAGTTCTCCCGACCGCTCGGGCTCCGCTGCCAGAACGGCAGCCTCCAAACGCCTCTCCAGGCTGGTCAGCGTGGCGAACAAACGGTCGTGCAGCACCGCTGGAAACTTATCGAACCGCAGGACGGCTCGAGTGTCGCCAGCGATATCTACAGCGAAAAAGTCGGTCACGCCGTCACCGGCACGCGATAGCTGTCGAGCATGCCCGATATTTCTGTGGTGAACACGCCAGTCTGGCCAGGCGACCCGCCCACCCAGTAGCTCTGCTCACCGAGGCCAGGCTGGATCGAGGTCTTGAGGAGCGGATCACGGCCACGACCGGCGACCCGCTGCGTGATAATGCGGAGCACGGCGTCAACGATGTCGGCCGGGATCGTGGCGTATCCGCCCTGATAGACCACGGATGTCGGCAGCGCGGACCAGGTGACCGGGTATCCTGTCACTGCATCGATCCGGATCAGCCAGCCCTTTTTGCTGTCGACCTGATAGTCGACGCCGGCCGTCAAAATGGTGACGGCCCCACCAGCCGAAGTCTGGGTCACCGCCGGGCCGAACGCGATTGATGTGCCGGAGGCGATCGCGGCGGTCGTCGAGCGGCTGAGGGTGACGCTGACGTTGGCCGTGATGATGGTGATCACCGATCCGACAGCAACACCCACGCCAGTCACCGGCTGACCGACCGAGAGACCTGACGTCGAGGCGAATGGCAGGACGCTGGCACCGATCGCCGCGGCGCTCGATGTCGCCACCACCACCGATGTGCTGACCACTGGATAGCGGCTGAGTTGCACGACCGCCAGGCCACCAGGCGTCTGGAACGGATACGGGTCGCGGTCGGGAATGACCAGGTCCTGCACCGTCTCCAGCGAAAATGTCCGGTTGCAATAATTCGATGCCGCTGAAGATGCCTGCGTTATTGCCCGACCAATGAAGGCGTCGTTCGACGTTTCACCGATAGCGATCGATAGTTCGCTCTTGGCGGTGGCGAGGTCCGTCAGGTCATAACTCGGCGCCGCGACCAGCGTGGTCGAGAGGATTTCGACGGTCATGCGGGCCTCGCGTCGTTAGGATTTGCGGCGAAGGACACGGCTCACCACGGAGGCAGGTGCAGTAGCAGTCGGAGGCCACGGGCGAGGGTTCTTTGCCTCGCCCGCGCCGACCAGACGATCAGCGATGTCGTCCGGCAACGCCGCGCTGTCGCCAGCACGCCACGGCCGGATGTCCCGCGTCAGGTCAACCAGCTTCATCAGACAGCCGGGTCGAGGGTTTCGCCGGAGAGCATGACGATTGCGGACACCAGAGCGGTCGGCGAAGTGCCGCCGGTGAATGCTACAGTCGTGACGGCGCGGATGTAGCGACGCGCCGAGGACAGATTGACGTTGACGGAGTTGTCCGTGTTCGTCGCTGTCAGTGCGGTCGTCGCCTGGACCACCGAGAGGGCGGAGAGCGGGGCGTAGTCGGCAAAAGTGCTGCCGTCGGCGCTGTCCTGGACCTTAGTGATGACGCTGGTGGTCGTCGGGGCGCCGCCGAGGGCGCCGACGTTCTGATGAACAACGCAGGACAGCGGCATCTCGTGCGCCATGCGGTCGATCGTCGCGCCGTTGATGGCGCCGGCAGACGCGCTCTGCGGACGAACGCCCGACAGGGCGAACACAATGCCGCCAATATTGAACTGGGTAACCATTTCCACGGGAGATTTTTCCTTGTGCGGAAGGTGAGCGCCGGCCACGGATTACCGTGACCGGCTGACGGGTCAGGCGGACGCGGATCAGCTGATCGCGGGGGCCCAGCGGACGTTCTGGATCACCGCGACCGCAGCCGCATGACGCAGCTGGAAGTCGTGCTCGGCAATCGCGCGGATCAGCGTCTGGTCGTTCTGGAACACCGAGATCGTGTTGCCGCCGCCGTCGATGTAGGTCCCCTCTTTCGAGACCGCCAACTCAAGCTGCATGGAGTCGAGCACCATCGCCTCAGTCATCTCGGCGAGGAAAACGAAGCTCAGATCCTGGTTGGTGCTCGACGAGTCATAGATGTTGATCGGCAGCTGCGCCGTTTTCTTGAACGGGTAGCCCAGCAGGGTCCCGCGGCTCAGTTCGTCGCGGAACACGTAAATCGCCAGGCTGTTCTGCACGTTGTTCAGATAGTTAAAGGTCCGGGGATGCATAAACCAGACGCGCCGATTGTCGGGCACGAGCGCGACATCGAGGCGGTTGATCGCGCCGCCGAGTTCGTTCGCCACGGTCGCCAGCGTGTAGACCATGTTGCTGGTGATGAACGTGCCGCCGACCGCGTAGACGGAGTTGCCGGAGGTCGACCAGTTGCCGATGGTGCCGGCCGTCGCGCGGACATAGTCATTGGCGAAGCCCAGGAACCCCTTGGGAGTGTCCTGCGTGCCATCGCCGGTCAGGAACGCGATGTCTTCACGCAGCGCCACGATCTTGACCAGGTCATCGCGCACGAATGCGTCGATGGCCGGATCAGCGTACCGCATCATGTCGTTGGACACCGGAACCAGGGCCGTCAGCTTCTTGTAGCTGGCCACGATCTGGTTGAAACCCTGCTGCGAGGTCGGGATTTTCTGGATTTCCGACCCGTAGGTGGCGCTCGCCGCGGACGACTGACCGGGCAGACGCATCGTGCCGCGCGGCATCGGGATCACGCGAGGACCAGCCGAACGCACCACAGCGGCAGCGCGCAGGAGCGGGATGATCTCGGCCATGTAGTCCTCTGGGACCGCAAAGCCGCCGCTGGTGCCGGTCGTGGCAGCCAGAGCGCGCGTGACCGGGTGAGACTCGCCATAGGCCTCGTGCGCCGCGGTGCGAGCGTTGTAGATGCTGCCACCGCCAGCGCCGAGCATCTTGACGACGCCGCCGAGGACGAGGGACTTCTCGCGGACGTAGTGGTCTTTTTCGACCGAGGCCGAAACCGTGGGCTGACCGGCCACAGGCTGAGCGGTGCTGGCGGCGAGCTCCTGCGCGGCTTTGGCGCGAGTGATCTGGTCGTCGAGCGACCGGACAGTCGCTTCCTTGCCGGTGAAATCGACCAGTTCGGGTTCAGTGAGATTCTCTTTTTGCGCCAACAAGTTGAACGCATCGAAGGCAGCAGAACGCTGCTTGCGGAGGTCCGCAATCTTGAAGTGCATGAAAAGGGCTCCATCGAGGGAAAGCGGCGCCGTCCGGCGCTGCAAGCGGTTGCCCAAGCCGCGTATGGGGCGCCCGGCTTATGCCGGGATGGGGTCAGGCGGCGGCGAGGCTCAGAGCCACGGCGCGGCGGCGACGATGTTCGAGGGAGAGCGAGCGGCCATTGGCCGTTCCGTCGCTTTCGCCCTCGCCATCAGTCGTCTGGAATTCGGTTGTGTCGGTGTCGTCGAGCAGATCGCGGATCATGCAGCGCGCCTCGTCGATCTTGTTGTGGGCAGTGTCGAGCACATCGCGGGTGACGGACGAGATCGTCTTGCCGGCGCGCTTGCTGGGTCGTGACATGTCAGGCTCCTGGGGTTCAACAGATCGCGCGGTCACTACGGCGCCGGTGTCGGCCGGCACGCTGACGAACGAGAATTCGAGCAGGTCCCATCGGGTAAACCGCTGGCCACCGCGAGGCTTTGTCGGATCAAGCGGCTCACCGTCCAGCGGCTCAAACCCGACGCTCACCGCCTGGATAACGCCGCTCTTGACCAGGCCGCGCGTGCGATCGGCTACTTCTGAGATACCGAGGGGAGCGAACCGGACCCGAGCGATGATCTGGTCGCCCTCGATGCGGATGGCCTCTGCGTTGCCGACCGGCTCGTCCGGGTTGTGCTGCCACAAGACGACGGGGTTCCGGAGGTAGTTGGCCAGATCGACACCGCCGGGAACGAGGATGTGACCGTCGCGCGCGATGTCGCCTGTCATGATCACGGCCTCGATCTCGTCTTCGTCGAGCAGGCTGACGTGACTGGGAACGAGCTTTCGGATGATCGCCATCAGGCGTAGCTCGCCGCGCCCGCAGCCACGAGCGCATCGGCCTCATGCTTGTGCAGAGACAAGGTCACGCCGCTGGCGATTGTTCGGGGATAGTCGAGCCCGGCTGAAGCACATCCCGTCATCGAGGGCGCGGACGGCGTGCCGGTCGAAGTTGCGCGGGCGTAAGAGGACGAGAGCACGACCTTGACCGAAGCGCTGCTCTCGATCCGGGCCATGTTCACCAGGATCGGAGTGGCGCCGACCAATCCGTGCGAGACGTTTTTCGCGTTGATCGCCATGTCATGCTCCTAAGCGTCTGGGGCCGACGTCGGAACGCCAGGCTCTGGGGGATGGCCATCTTTCGGATGACCGGCACCGTCCGGCGCCTGGCCACTCATGTCGCTGCCGATTGCAGCCATGTTCACCGGCTGCATAATCGTATCGCCGCCGGGGACCGCCGGCAGTCGCTCGGCACGGCGCCACTCGTTCGTGGAGATCAAGCCGGACAGCTTGCCGATCCGGCCCAGGTTGTAGCGGGTGAGCGGGTCGGCTCGGAGGAGAGCGTCTTCATTAAGGTCCAGTTCAAGACCCTCATCTTCGAGTCCGAATGCCCGCTCGAATTTCTGCTCCAGCATGTCCAGCAATGGGCTGACGGTGCTGTTCACGTAAGCCTGCTCCTCCTGGATCACAGTCGAGCCGCGCGTGGTGTCAGGCTGCATCAGCTTGCGCGTCGGCACACCAAAGAACCGGGCGATGTCCTGCACCGTCAGGTTCACCTGCTCGATGAATTGCAGGTCCACCGAGGTCAGTGACAGCGCCTTCGCCTTCACCCCATGCTCCAGCACCGCAGTCCGGCCGACGTTCTGAATACCGGCCGAAAACTGCTCCCATCCCTGCTTGAGGCGGGCGGCGGACTGCTCGTTCAGGCTCTGGTCAGTCTCCAGCACCACAGATGGCCGGGCGCCGTTTCCGACCCAGCGACTCTGCTGCTGAGACTGACCGATGGCCAGGCCGATCGCATCACGCGCCAGGCCGATTGTGGAAGCACCGACCAGCGTGTTGAACGATAGGCCGCGGAGGTGGAGCACGTCCTCGGCCGGGATCGCCAGCGGAAAGGATTGCAGCGCCGCGAACTGGAACAAACCCATCCGGGACACTTGATAAAATACCGACCCATCAACCGCCTCCAGGACGCTGACGGCGTCCGGGTTGATCAAGACCATCTCGGTCGGATCGCCCTGACTGTTCCGCAGGACGGCTGCATAGCCATTTCCGCGCAGCATATAGGCGGCGACCAGGTCGCGGGTGAATTCGTGCCAGGTCTGTGCCCGGTTCGGCGTCTTCAGCAGGCGCGCGACCGGATGATCCTTCGGCCGAATGTGGGCCCGCGAACCATCTTCCAGGCTGCGGAACAACGATGGCCGGCAGCGCGCGACGTCAGACGAGAGGATGCGAACCGAGGCATAGACGGCTGAAACCGTCATCGAGGTCGACTGCGACACCGGCATCCCGGAGGCGCTCGGCACCGATCCGATCCCGCCGAACATGCCACCAGGCGACACCGGCGAGGCCGAGCGTTGCTCTGCTGGCTTAAACAGACGAGAGAAAAAACTCATCAGAATACCAGCAGACCACGGGTGTCATAGATCGAGCGGGACTCAATCGAACCGTTCATGGTTGCCGCTCCTACTGCCATTGCCAGCGCCACAAGGGCGTCAATTCTGTTCACCGCCCGGCGCTTGCTGAACCAGCGGTTGTCGAATGGGTCGCGCTCAATCGCCGCCGACATGATCGCGGAAATGAGCACCGGGTTTCGGCGGATGCGTATCCGCCTCTCAAGGATCAGATTTTCGAGCATCGCCAGAGAGCCCGGCATCCACAGGCCATCAACCGGCGGCTTGCCCGAGCGCTTCGCGTCCAGCAGCTGCTCGTCGGTGACCTTCGCCCGTCGCCGGCCGCCCTGAGGGTGCTCGATCTGCGGCAGGGTCAGGCCCTGGGCGTCGAGTTCATCCTCCAGCTTGCGGTAGCTGTATCGGTCATAGGCCAGCGCCCGGACCCGATACTCTGAAGCGATCTCACCAATGCGGGCGGCGACAAAATCGAGCCGGATCGTCTTGCCCGCCTCGGCCCGCAGGTGGCCCTGCTCGGCCCAGACGTCGTAAGGTTGCTGGTCGCGCAACGCCCGCTCGGTCATCGTGTCCCGAGGCGTCCAGGCTTCCACCCAGGCGTCGAAGGTCGGCAGCCTGGCAATCGTGCCATCGTCACGGACGACATCAACCATGCCGGTCGGCTGCACCACAGCGAGCGCCGTCAAATCCTGGCTGCCCGATAGATCAAGGCCGCAGAACGCATCATCGCCGGACATGTCCAGCGGATCGAAATCAGCGAGCACCGCCTCCAGCGCCGCGCGACCCATCCAACTCTCCTCGGCGTCCGTCCATTGGCAGAAGTGAAGCCGCAGGATGCCGTTGAGCTTGCCGGGGATCGCCGTCGCCTGGCGCACCACACTGGCGAGGTAGTGTTCCTTCACCGTCACGCCGAGCAGAGGGTTCGCCTTGATCCAGCACGTCGGATCGGTCAGCGGATCGTCGTGAGCATCGAGGGCGCAGACGAACGAAAACGTCTCGTCGTCGATTATCTCGCCGACATAGGCGAATTCTGCATCCGGCGTCTTGGTGCCGGCAGCGACGCGAACGGCATGCTCGTGTTCCTGCCAGCAGATCGAGTTGCGGTCGGAGCCGCTGTTGGTGGCCATCACCAGCAATGGCTGGCGGCGCCATTTGAAGCCGCGCTCCAGCAGTTCAACCGTCCGCGCGTCACGATGCTCATGCACCTCGTCGCACAGCGCACAACTCGGTCGCGGGCCGGATTGGCCTTCGTCGGACGAGATCGGCCGGAAGAAACTGCCAGTTCGGAGATCTGCCAGGTTCCACACCGGATTGCCGCCCGACTTGGTGAGCCGTGCGGCCAGTGCCGGCGACTGGTCGACCATCGCCACCGCGTCACGGAATAAAACCATCGCCTGGTCTTTTTTGGACCCGGCCGCATATACCTCGGCGCGGGCCTCTCCGTCGGCGAGAAGGCAATAGAGACCGATCCCGGCGAGCATGGGCGACTTACCGTTGCCCTTGCCCTCCTCGTCGTAGAAGCGGCGGAACCGGCGGGTGCCGTCAGCCTTCATCCAGCCGAACAGCGAACCGATGCGGAACGCCTGCGAAGGGTGGAGTTCGAATTTTCGGCCTTCGAATTGGCCACCATTTAGCCGAAGAACATCAGGGAAGAAGTTGATGGCGTGGATCGCAGCGTCTCTGTCCCAAGTCAGGCCGCGGCCCGCACCATGCACCAGGTCGTCGAGGTGACGCTGGCAGGAGTTTCGGACGTGCGGGCCAACGATGCAGCGACCAGCGATGACCTCAGCGGCCCAGGCAGTGACGGGATCGTCAGGCGAAGTATTTGGCGGTCGGGTCTGCTTCTTGGTCGCCCGGCGGCGCCGCGGTGATCCGGCTGCGAGCACTGGGCGTCATTCCAAATTCTGCGGCGTAGCGCACCATGTCGGCGGCTGCCTTGTTGGCCGTGCCCACCAGCGGGTTCTGGATTGCGTTCCCATTTGTGGTCTTGATCATCAGGCCGCCAGTGAGTTGATCGCGCTCGGCCATTTTCGATATTGCGGTCTCAGCCTTTACCCATCGCGCGTATGACTGGCAGTAGGCAGCGAGGGCCGCCCGATCGATACCGGATAACATGCCGATCTTGTAAAGCTCCTCCGAGATGCGTCCCCATTCGACCTTCGCTGTGTCGTCAAGGTGTGGCGGAGGCGTTGGCAGTGCGAGCGATGGCTTTGCCTCGCCGGGCAGGATTGGCCGCCTCCCAGGGTTCCCGGTGACTAGCTTCAAATGCGACGGCTTCGGTTTTCGTCCGGACACCATTTGTGATTTCCTCGAATGTTCGTCCGTCGCCCTCAAGGCATGGCAGGCTGCATCAGGGCGCCCGTCAAAATAGGCGCATCGGACGGAAATGGCATTCGAACCTCGATGAGCGGGGGGGGCGTTTGACCCCCGGTGCGGGTTTCGCGACTCTGAAAGGCAATCCCCACCACGGTTGATGGCAAGGATCGGCCCCCTCGGCCAAACCCCCTCCCCCTCGGGGTGGGGTGGGTCATGGGGGGGGGCGCACAGACCGGCACAGCCCCGTCCATCCCGTCGGTGGCGTCGTGGGTGCCCTCGTGGGTGGGTGCCACACAGCGCCCTGTGAGGGACGCTATCGACGGCGAGGGTCGAGCGGCCATCCATCAGGGTCAGAGCCCCGGACCAGCCCGACACCGTCGAGGCCGCGGTTGCCGCCGGGCCGCTCCTTGAGTTGGGCGTCGTGGTGCGCGCAGAGGCATCGCAGATTGCCGAGGTGGTCAGCCGACGTCGGTGTCGGCGAACGCGGTCGGCGCTGGACATGGTCGACGTGAGTGGCGCGACTGGTGCAGCCAGCGATGGCGCAGCGACTGCCATCTCGGGTCAGACACTGGCGCCTTAGTTTCCGCCACCAGGTCGAGCCGTAGAACGCGACGCTTGCAGGGTGTGCCATGCGCCCATAAAGAAAGCGCCCGGAAGGTGGTGACCTGCCGAGCGCGCTATTCAGATGATGACGAAAACATGCAATTATCTGTCCCCGATGTCAATCGTTTATTTTCACGCTGTGCCGTATGCCTCGGAAAGCCGCTGTAAAGCTGCCTTTAGTTGAGCCGACGCTGTGCCGCGGCGCCATTTCCGAACTGCGTCGTATTCGTGCAACGGAAAGCCTTTGATCACCACCCAGTTGACGACACCCTCGCTCGCCGCGAGCCCCATCGCCTGACACCCACGACGCCAGCAGTCGGCGGCAGACAGAGCGCGTTCCTGCGGTGCGAGCCATACGCCGCCAGTCGACGAGAACGGGACATCGCGACCGAACGGCAACGGGCCCAGGCCGCGACCCGCACCAATGTGCTCGTGAGCCTGGAGGTATATCCGTGCCGCCTGGCGCTGACCGGGCGTCATGTCGATCGCATCCAGCGGGTCGGCCCGCCTGGCGCGACGGATGCTGACGACTGGCGAGACTGCGACGTCCTCGATGACGACGGGCGGGCCGAAGCCAGTGCCGTGGTCGACGCCTGGATCATGTTTGAATTTTCGCGCCATCAATTATCCTCTCGAAAAGTCAAAACGCCATCCCGGCGGCAGGGCTCGCCATCGAGGAGTGTGCCGGCGGTGATCAGGCCCCAGGTGAGCGGGTGACCGACTGGGAGTGGATCTGATGCGAGCTCACGGAGCGACCCGTCGGCGCGGACTGTAGGAGGAGACGAGATGCGGGTGCGGACCGGCTTGATCCGATGCCGGATGTGATAACTGATCGTGTCCGGCTTGATTCCGGTCGCCTTGGCCATCGACACGATCGTCGAGCCCTTGGCCACCTCGGCGCGGATAAACACGTCGAGCGCCGCCGTGATCGTGCGCTGTGTCTCAAGTTGCACACCAGCGGCCTCGCGCAGATGGCGCAGCTTGACTTGCACCGCGCCAACCGATCGGTTCTGCGACGCGCACAGTATCCGCAGCGCCTCACCCCTGAGGGATTTTGTGACGTAGGGCGCGATCTCGGCGAGTTGCTCAGCCGACCATCGAATGCGTTGGTCGTCCTCAACAGACGGCATATCCCAAACCCTCCAAAATCGTCCCCTGCGTGATCAGGGACCAGGAGATCGAATGGCCGGCCGGGAGCGGGTCCCATGAGCGGGTTTGAGGACGGACCGGTGCGACAACGACTGGCACGATCGCAGCGGTCCGGACTTTGGTGAGCGTTTCGATGCGCCGCCTGCAAATACCAGTCGTCCGGCAGATCGACGTCACAGTTTCGCCTGATGCGGCCCGCGCCTGGATTGAGGCGATCCGCTCAGGAGACAGGATGGCGCGCGGCTGGTTCAGCTGCACTCCGGCCTGGCGCCGCATGGTCAGCATTTTTGTTTTGACGCCCTCCAGCGTGCGGCCGGTCTTGTCGGCGAGGGCTCGCACCACTTTGGCGGGGAGCGGGATCGAGATGTAAGGCGTGAGGACGGCTACGTCGGCGGGGAGCCATTTTGCGTGGTTCATACCGGCCCCATCACACAGAGTTCGCGCAGGGTTCCCCACAGGGTAAAACAAACCCAAACCACCACAGGGTTTGGTTTTTTTACTAGGGAACCCAAAACAAGTCTGTGCACAGGGTTTAGCACAGGGTTTGACACAGAGTTTTTCATGACAGCCACTCGACACAGGACGGCAAACCACCCTCGGAGCGGAGACCCTTAGGCCCTTCTGCCGCTGACCTTCCAGTCCTCTGATAGACCGCAACAACCACCCTCCCCGTGGCCATCACCTGCTTCATGGCCTCCCTCTGAGCTGCCTTGCTGCTAATTTCGATGCCCTTAACCTCAAGAGCGCGAGAGATCGACCGAGGCTCACTGTCGGATATCCGATCAGACCAGGGCAGCGCATGCGCGGTGCCGCGCTCGATGATGCCGATAATGGTGTTGATCACCTCCGCCGTCAGCACCTTCGATGGCGGCTCCCAGGGTATGCAGGCAGCCACGGTTTCCCCGTTGTCGAGGTCGTAGGCGACACGCTCAAACCACTCTGCCTCGTGCAGTGGTGCGTAGTTCGACTTGGCGCCATCCAGCCGGACATAATGGAAGCGGTGCGCCTCTGGCAGGCCAAAAGCCCCTGCCTCTTCGCTGGTCATCACAGAGAGCGTTAGGACAACCCGCGCCGCCCCTACGATGGCCGATGCGCCGCGCAGCGTGTCAGGATCGCCTGGCGTAGCGGACGAGCCCTTTCGCGAATGATGCAGAAGCACGACGGCGATATTGTATTGGGCTGCCAGGCTTCGGAATTTAGCCATCACAGCGCGGATCGCAGTGTTGTCGTTTTCCTCAGCGTCGTGCAGCTCCACAAGCGGATCGAGGATCAGCACGTCCGGCATGCGCTCCTCAATCTCACGCTCGATCGCCGTCATGGCTTCCGTGAACGTCAGGCGCCCGGTGATAGGGTCGCGCCGCAGGAGCGTGCCGACGCCAGCCGGAGTGAGACGCACGACGCGCTTCTGTAGCTGGGACGGCGTGGCGCCGAAGTGACGGAGAGCTGCCGACATGCGGCGCCTCTGCTCAATGGCATCGTCCTCGACGTTGTAGGTCAGCACCTTGAGCGATCCGACAGGCTTGAAGCCGGCGAACTCAGCCGCCAACGCCATGGCAATGCACCACGATACCATCAAGCTCGACTTTCCAGCCGAACCGGGGCCGCTCACAACAGTGACTGCGCCGCGGAGTAAATAGCCCTTCGCCAGCCAGGCGCGAACGGGGATCGCCGCCTCTTCCCAATCGCTGTCATCCACGGCGATAGCCTGACCCATGATCGTGATCACTGGCGTGATCGGATCACCGAACCCGCCGCTGGCGTAAATACTTTGCAGAGCGGTCGCATTCATAGCCGCGCCGCCTCTAATTTCCGCGTCCATGCGGCGGCTCTCCGATGTTCTTGCATTGCTTCTGCGAGGGCCTGCTCCAGCAGCCATAACGGCGGCGCCAGAGGGCGGGTGATTGCGGTCTGTCCGATGGCTTGGCGCGCTTCAGTGACGCCGCCGCCGGATTGGATTGCAGCCATCGCTGCGCCGGTCATGGCCGCGAGGCTGTCCCGGTGCTGCGTCTCCTGCATGGCATAGGCGTCGGCGAAGGCTTGGTCAGAGACAGGGCGCCACTTGAGCCCATCCATCTTGGCGCGGACCGCGTAGCCGTAAGCAATTCCGCGCAATTCCTTCCTGGCCAGCACCTCGTCGTAAACTGCCCAATGCACCAGCGTGGCGATCCGCGATGCGTCGCGGTTGAGCCAGCGGCGAAGGAAGTAGATCCACGTCGATGATTTCTCGGGGGCGAGGACGTTCATCCCGCCCAAACCTTCCGACCCATCTGCTCAATCACTGAATCCCACACCGGATCAGACGGCGCGCAAATCTCAGCCCGCAGCACGCCATCCGCGCCCTTGTGCCAGCCGCGGACGTGCCAGCCAGCCGCGCCGACGTGCATCGTCCCGGCGTATGATCCGTCGTCCTGCTTGGCGACAGACAGGGTCAAGTTGATCCACTGACCGTCGGGCGGGTTCATGGGTTGGCCTCCATGATCGCGCGGCCGATGAGTTCAGGGATTTGGGGGACTACGGCGTTGCCTAGCGCCATAAGGCGCGGCCGGCGGTTCGGGAACCCCTTACCTACGGTGCGGGGCGTGTCGCCTTCCCAGGCTTCCACCCCTCGACTTCCGTATGCCCGGCCGGGAACCCCATCATCCGTTCCACCCATTCCGGGTTCAGCACGCCGCCAACTGCATTTGGCAGTTGCTCGCCAGAGGTCGGCGGGCGTGACAATCGGGACTCCCCGTCCGGGGCGTTCGGCGCCCGGTAGTCCCGCGCTGCTGGCGTCGGCCACAGTTTCACTGCACCCGGGAGCCCGTTGCGCGGGTTCGTCGCGTCGAAATCCCCGCGTTTCTCCGGGTCGTTCGCCCTTGGGGTCGGCCACATCGTAACGGCCACCGCCAGGGGCGGAACCCATTCGTTCCCCGCCGCAAGGCTCCCCGCGCCCCGGCTGCACTTCGCCGGCGACTCCATGTCGCGCATTGTGGGGGTGGGCCACGATCCACACCCGGTCGCGTCGGTGAGGCGCACCAACGACGGAAGCCGGTATGCAATGCCATTCCGCATCATACCCGAGCGCGGCCAAGTCTCCGAGAACGTCGCCAAGCCCTTGGGAAAGCAATGCTGCGACGTTTTCCACAATGACGAAGCGGGGTCGAATGTCGCCAATAAGGCGGGCATACTCACGCCAGAGGCCAGACCGTTCGCCCGCGAGCCCGGCGCCCTTTCCGGCGAAACTGATATCCTGGCACGGGAACCCGCCGCAGATGACATCAACGGAAATTCCGTCTGCCGCCAAACGCTCTCCCGTGAGGGTGCGGATGTCGTCATAGCAGGGCACCTCCGGCCAATGCTTCGCCAGGACGGCGCGCGGGAACGGCTCGATTTCGCAGAAGGCGACGGTTTTCATTCCGGCGCGTTCCAGACCGAGGGAAAAGCCGCCGATGCCGCTGAAGAGATCAAGGACGTTCATGCGAACACCCCCGCCCGCCGCAACCGAGCCATGGCGGCGAGTTTGGAGGGTTCGGGCTTGCATTTAGCGGAGCGTCGAGTGTTTTTTTTGACCGGCTCAGCCGTGGCCAGTTCGCGGTCGTATCCGCTGGCGACGTGCGGCGCCGTCAAGGCAAGCGGCACACCGTGTTGGTGCAGAACGGTCGCCAGACCCTCGACGGAGCGGACGACAGACCACTGAAACCCGTTGGCGATCATGGCGCGGCCAAAATCTTCCTGAGCAGCGGATGCCGTGTTCGTGCCGGCCTTGAGTTCGACGCCGATGAACCGACCGCGATACCAGATCATGATGTCGCTGAGCCCCGTCTTGACGCCCTGGGCCTTGAGCCGCTGCCACTCGCGAGCCCGCTGTGCAGGCGTGCCAGAGTGGGCGCGACCGTGTTCGATGGCGGTAAAAGTGCCCGGCGACGGCAGGAATTGATCCAACCACATGCGGCAGCGAGCCCGGAGACGTGCCTCAGGTTGCGCCATCACCCGCCCCAAAAAGCCCTCGGCCGTCGCGTGGTTCGTTAGGCACCGCTCCGGCCGAGGTAAGGTTGGCGTCCTGGCCGTCAGGAAAGGAGCAACGGGCAGGAGCAGCACCACACAGCGCGGGATGCAGCGCATCGGGCCGGAGCCCGATCTGGGAAATCAACACCTCTAGATACTGCGCCAGGTCCATCGCCTCTTCCTGCGCGTGGATCAGCCACTGAAGCTGCGACAAATCGGTCCGATCCAAGCCGACGCCGTATTTCCGCCGGCCAAACTGACTGCGGGCCTCCATTTTTGCGGTGACGGCTGCGACGATTGGGTCCGTCACTTGACGTTCCGCAGCCGCGTGACCGTCACCGGCGCGACATGCGCCTCGGGCGTCAGAGCCAGCCGCCGCTGCCGCACCTGCTCAGCCCGCGCGATCAATCGAGCCGCCTCACGATCCAGGTGAGTGACAAACCCGGCGCGAATTCTATCCGCCTCGGCGCGGCAGACGCTGAACACCTCGCCATACACGTATGCCCGGACCCGCCGCTCAGTGAGGCCAAGGTCGCGTGACGCCTCCGACTGAGCGTGCTCGTTCTTCAGTCCGGTCGTGCGGTACGAGGTCACAACCTCGTGGACCAGGTGCGCGACTTCCTCGATTTTCTCGCTCGGGATGGACACTTTTCTCCGCGACGTCATGAAATCACCGTGCGAGAATTGATCGATATCGAAAGCATGAAAATCATGATCCGAATTAAATGTCGGGCGAGCGCGGGCGAAACCGCAGCCCCCGCCCGACAATACAGCGCCAGGGCTGCAAATCGATCCACGATACTGTGGGCGATTACTGGCGCCGATGCCCTGCACGCTCCGGGGTTCGAGAAATTCGTTGCAGGGAATTTTGTGGTCATGGATCAGGGCGCGATCGGAGGAGCAGAGACCGCCTGGACGATCCGCCGATACACGCCGAGCGTCGGCTCGGTTTCGCCGGACTTCCAACGGGTGAACGTCGATGGCGCGATGCCGACCATGCGGCAGAGTTCCCGAGTGGTCAGCCCACGGTTTCGCGCGAGTTGCTCGACGTCTGTAGCGGAAAGGAGCATGTTCATGAGGTCACGGTATGCGCAATAATGCGCTTTCGTCAAGCCCGAATGCATTCTGCCGACGCGCAATGGTGCGCCACGCAAAATCAGGTCAGATGTGTATAGATGCGTCTATGTCTGACCTTCAAAGTCCAGTCCGCGATCTAGTGCAGAGGATGGTTGCTGATAGTTCAACCACTGCAACCGAACTCGCTAGGCGGGCGAATATCGCTGCGAGCACCGTCAACCGCTTCATGAACGGAGAGGTAAAGCACGTCCTCTCCGTCCCGATCCTTCACAATCTAGCGCGGGCTGCGGGTGGACGTCTTGTCCTTGATTATCTCCCCGCCGCCGCCGATCAGCCTATTCATCCTCACGAGGAGGTCGAAAAGATGATGTGGGTTGGCTTCTGGGATCGCATGTCGCGGAAACAACGCGCTGGCCTTGTGTCGATGATCCTCGATCTTCTCGAAGCGCAAGACAATCCCCATAGCGTGAGCCCTTTTAAAAGAGACTGATAGCTTTAGACAGACTTGCCGTAATTGCACACTGTGTCGAGAGACCTTGGTTGTAATTATATTTCAAACACGGGGGGGGGGGGGGGGTTTTTTTTTTTAAAAAA
>Ga0114960_10000311_pt1 | contig 40448 bp, 47 predicted proteins | sample C_130625_MF_Meta_FD_92637 | JGI IMG/M metagenome (GOLD analysis project Ga0114960, IMG submission 92637) | Freshwater microbial communities from Lake Croche, Canada to study carbon cycling - C_130625_MF_MetaG | ecosystem: Environmental > Aquatic > Freshwater > Lake | place: Lake Croche, Canada...
ACAGCAAACTATTACATCTGGAACCTCTGTAACAATTCCTGCTGGTATAACTTGGGTATACGCAGTTGTTATAGGTGGTGGAGGTAGCGGTGGCGGTGGAGCAGGCGGTGGAGGAGTTAACTCTGGTAATACTAACGTTGGGTGTGGAGGTGGTGGAGGTGGTGGAGGTGGTGGAGGTGGAGCCATAGTTTATGGTTGGGTTCCTGCATCTGCAACTTGTTCTATTGGAGCAGGTGGTTCATCTGTTGCAGGTGGAGCAGGTGGTTTGTTTGCTAATAATGGAAGTTCTGGAACCGTAGGAAATACTGGTGGTACTACTCGTTATTCAACTCTTATAGCAGGCGGTGGAGGCGGTGGAAGCGGTGGAACAGGTGGTGGAGCAGGCGGTAACAATGGTGTAAACGCTTCCCATCCTGAAGGAGCTGGAACTTTAGGTGGAGCTGCTGGTGGTGGTGTTGGTCTTGGCGGTGGTAGTCAATCAGGAACTGGTGGAATAATTGGTGGTGGAACTAGCCCAACAACTATAGCAAATATGTTTAATTACTCTACTACTGCTTGGAATCCAACTTCAAACGCTGGTACACAAGGTGGAGCAGGTTCAACAAGTACTTCTGGTTCTCCTGGGCCTGCTGCAATTGCTTCAAGTTTATCTATTGGTGCATCTTCTGGCGCTTCTGGTGCAGGCGGTGGTGGTGGAAGTACATCGGGGTCCGCGGCTGGAGCAGGTGGTGCAGCAAGTCAAACAGGTGCAGCACCAATTCCAGGTGGAGCAGGTGGTGCAGGCGGTGGTGGTGGAAGTGGTGGAGCTACTCCTGGCGCTGGCGGCACAGGCGGTGCTGGTGTTGGAACACAAACAGGTTTATTTGGTTCTGTAGGTGGTCTTGCAAATGCTGGTAGTGCTGGAGTAAATAGCAATACAACACCAACTACTGGCGGTAATGGTGGAGCTGGAACAAATGGAGGCGGTGGGGGTGGTGGTTCAGGTGGTGGAGGAACTGGAGCACCTGCTGCTGGTACAAGTGTTGCTAATGGTGGAACTGGTGGAAGCGGTGGAGCTGGTGGCAATGGGGTTATTCTTCTTTATTACTAATAGTTAGGAAAAATAATGACAATTAAATTTGAATATAAATCTATTTGTTGTGGACATGAATATATTGAACAACGTGAAAAAAATAGACCAATGATATTTTCTATTTGCAATAAATGTGGAAATGATAATTATGAATTAATTAAAGAAACAATTCTTGCTAATGAAATAGAAGTAGTGCCTCATGAAGAAATAATTGAAGTTAATGAAATAAATACATTTGCATTAACAGCACCAAAAGAATAGGGGATAAGTAATGTCAAGAGCAAGAGATTTGGCAGATTATGCAAGGTCTGCAGCAAACGTAACCACAGACGATAAAGTTTTGGTTGAAATTTTATTAACAATGGGAGTATAACAAATGGCAACTACGCTTTATAAAGTACTTGGACAAGTGGCACCTTCTGCTGCTACAGCTACAACTTTGTATACAGTTCCTGCTGCTACACAAACTGTTATATCTACTCTATCTGTTGCTAACCGTGGAACTAATAGTGCTACTTATCGCATAGCTATTCGCCCTGCAGGTGCAACTCTTGCCGACAAACATTACATTACCTATGAAACACCAATTATTGGTAGTGACTCAACAATGTTTACTATTGGCATAACACTTGGTGCCACTGACGTAATTACTGTATATGCATCAAATGCAAACTTAACCTTTGGAGTGTTTGGAAGTGAGATTTCCTAATGGCAATTAATAGAGTAAATACCAGTGGTTCTGTCTTTACCCCAAATGAGGTACTGTATGACCCAACTAATAAGTTGCGTACATCAAGCCCTCAAGCATTGATTGATACTGACTTTGAGTATGGTATTCAAAATTCTAAATGGGAGTCGCTTGGTCTTATTAGCAACCGCCCATTTGCATACCAATACCCAGTAGCCCTTACTAACATTTCTACTATTACACAAAATACAAACTCTCGTACAGTTACAGTTGCGCTTACTACACCTGCTGCTTCTACCCCAAATGCTATTGCTGCTTCTACTCCTGCTACTGGTTTCTTTACTGTAACTACTGCTGCTAACCATGGATTACAAGCTGGTCAATATGTAACTATTGCAGGTGTATTAACTACTCCTGCATACAATGGAACATTTCTTATTTACTCAGTTCCATCAGTAACAACATTTGTTATTCAAAGTATTGTTACTGGTACTGCTACATTTTCATCACCTACTGCTACTGGCGGTGTAGCCCCAATTAATGGTACACCTATTGTAATGCAAGATTCATTTCTTACCATTGCCAATGGTAACTTTATTGTTGAATCAGGTGGCGGTACTGGTTCATTTACATACACAGCACGTGCTACCAACTCAACATCATTAACATCTTTGTACGATACAAACAAGACAAACTTATTTGCTGGTGCTTTGTATACTGGTGCATCTATTGGTGCAACTGGTACTGCTACATTTACCCCATCGGGTAATAAAATTACTGTTGTCACTGGCGTACCTCATGGGTTATCCGTAGGTAATGAAGTTGCAATTACTGGTGTAACTAATACTGGTCAAACTGCTAATGGTTCATTCCTTGTATCACAAGTTACCAATCCTACAACATTTGCTTATTGGGTTATTGGTGGTACTCCACCATCTGGTTTAAACGTAAGTGCTGCAAACGTTTACGTTCGCCCACAAGCCCAGTTCTTGCACCGCCCATTTGATGGCGGTGTTATTTTTTCAGCTAACGCAGGTTCTAACTATGAACAAGCTATTCGTCAGACTCGCCGTTACTTCCGTTATCAGTCAGGTAAAGGTATCCAGATGTCATCTGGAACAATCCTTAAACCTAATTTTCAAGTTGACTCACTTACTTGTTCAGCCTCTGGCGGTATTGTAACTGTTCAAACAAAAGAAAAACATAACATCCAACCTAATACAACTATTACTGTATTTGGTGCAAATGAAACAGCATACAACGGTACATTTACCGTAGCATCTGTAACTGGGTTTAACACATTTACTTATGTAACTGCTGGTTCCGTTACACCTTCTGCCCTTATTGCATCTGGTTTATATTACGTTGCAATTACTGGTTGGTATGGAGCAGCAAGCCGACTTGGTTTATTTGATAATCAAAACGGTGTATTTTGGCAATTTGATGGACAAACATTATCCGTTGTAAGGCGCAGTTCTACTTACCAAATTGCAGGTAGAGCAAGCGTAACAAATGGTGGTAATACTATTACACAAACAAGTTCATCATTTCCAACAAGTTTTTCTAAACAACTTTCAGTAAATGATTTCATTGTAATCCGTGGACAATCTTACCGTGTAATTGATATTGCTTCTGATACAAGCATGACAATTAGCCCATCTTACCGTGGCGCTACTGCAACTAACGTTATTATGTCCAAGACTGTTGATACAGTAATTCCTCAATCACAGTTTAACCTTGACAAAATAGATGGCACCGGCCCATCAGGTTACAACATTGACCTCAGTAAAATGCAAATGTTTTATATTGACTACACATGGTATGGCGCTGGCTTTATTCGTTGGGGTCTACGTGGTCCAGATGGAAACGTTTTCTATGTCCATAAGTTAGCTAACAATAACGTTAATACCGAAGCATACATGCGCTCAGGTAACTTGCCTGGTCGTTATGAATCATCAATTATCCCACCATATACACAAGCTACTGCAGCTATTGGCGCATCTGATACAACTCTTACTGTTAGTTCAACAACTGGTTTTCCAACATCAGGAACATTACTTTTGCGCCGTGCATCAGAAGGTCATGAGTTTGTTCAATACACAGGAACAACATCAACAACTTTTACTGGCGTAACTCGTTCTCCTGCAGGAACAACATCAGTTGCATTAACAGTGGCATCAGGTTCAAACTCGGCAACTGCTGCATCAACTTCTGGTTTAGCCGTTGGTATGCGTGTGCTTGATACTACTACTGGTTACGTTCCAGATGGAACATTTATTTCTGCAATTAGTGGAACAACATTAACGCTTAGCCAAGCAGTCACTGGTGCTAACCCAACTGTAGTTATTCCACCTATGGGCAATAACGCTGGTACTGCATATTCATTATCTACAACTAACCCAGTATCTATTGAATTGGCATATCCAACATTCTCACCATCAATATCTCACTGGGGTACATCGGTAATTATGGATGGTCGTTTTGATGATGATAAGTCACTTCTTTTCACCTACGGTCAAAATGCTTATACAACTATTGCAGCAGGTGCATCGGCTGCGCTAATGACAATTCGCGTAGCACCATCTGTTGATAATGGTAAGCCAGGACCTTTTGGTAGCCGTGAAGTTATTAACCGTATGCAGTTAGTTTTACGTGCACTTGATATTACAACTAGCACTGCATCTGCACAGCTACTTGTTACTGCTGTACTTAACGGTATTCCTAGCACAGCAACTACATACACCAACGCAGTGCGTGACTCGCTTGCTGCTAACAACTCAAGCCTTGCACAAATTGCAGATTATGCTGCAGGTTCTACCCGTGTTTATGGTGGTGAAGTAACAGGTGGTTTCTTCGTAGCAACTACAGGTTCTATTGATTTATCTTTGGTTAGAGATTTAGGTAACTCTATCCTTGGCGGTGGCGCAGCAACTGCTGATTTAAACGCTTATCCAGATGGGCCAGATACATTAACCATTGTTGTTACCAATCTTGGTGGTGCTCCAATATCTGCACTTGGTCGTCTGTCTTGGTCAGAAGCTCAAGCTTAATAAACTAAGGGGGTAAGAACGTGGCATCGTTACCACCAGACATTACCGAGCGCACGATAATTGATTTATCGGGGCGCACAGCAGCAAATTATGATTTAAGCGGTAATGCATTTGATATTGCTATCGGAGGGTTGCCATTCATTATGGCAATCACCGATAGCACTCCATATAAACGTCAGACTGCAGAGTTCAGAGCGCAACGTGTTGACCAGATGCGTGACCCAGGAGAACACACTCTTGCTGGGTCAGGCTACTGGACACGTAGCCAATCATCTTGGCACTATGGGCAAGGTATTCAATTTACTGAGCCAATGGAAGGCAACGACCATGAAGTTCGTTTTCGCTTTCGTGACTCATACGGCATTGATATTTGGACACCTGGACAAATCAGTTTACTTAAAAGTACAAATTTAGTTCAAGCTTTTAGCGGAGCAAGTAAGATTGTTACTGGTAATGATGGAGCAAATACCGTCATAATTGCTGCAGATTTAAGCACAACTCCAACTACTGCACTTTATAAAATTACTTCTGGTGGCACATCTACTGCTTGGATTGCTGGTTCAGCTATTGGTTCAGGAACAATTCTTGATATAACCTCAGATGGTACATACGTTTATGTTGCTACTGCTACAAAAATATATGACATCAATATTACTACTGGCACAGTTCATGACCAATATACATTTAACACAACTAATGCTTCTAATATAACAATGAGCTATGTTAAGTCACGTGTAATTGCTGGTGTTACTTATACAGATAATACAAAGGCAGCACTTGAACTTGCATTTCCTGGCAAGTTAACTGCTGGTGCAACAGTTAATATATCTACCCTTACAGCAATCAATGGTTCAACAACATTGCCTCAGGGTTGGAAATTTACTGCAGTTGAAGAAGGCAGAAATGCTATTTACCTTGCTGGTTCTGCTGGAGATTATTCAGGTATTTTAAAGTTAACTGTAGATGGTGCTGCTGTTTTATCTGCTTTAAGCATGAACGCAACTTTACCCAAAGGCGAAATGATTACTGGTTTATACAGCTATCTTGGTACATACCTAGCCATTGGTACAACTAAAGGTGTGCGTGTAGCAACAAGTGATACCTCTGGTGATTTAACTTATGGTCCACTTAATTTACATACAGATTACCCAATATATTGTTTCGATGCTAGAGATTCATACATTTGGTGTGGGTTACAAAATGCAATAAATGGTTACTCCGGCACATTTCGTTTAAACTTAGCCCAACCAATTACATTGTCTGGTTATGCTCAGCCAATTTCTACTGGAGTATATGCCAGTGCATCTGATGTTTATGCCGATGGTATCTACGGATTGGTGCGCTCGCTAAGAACAGTGGGTGCAAACCTTGTTGCTTTTAGTATTGATGGCTCAGGGGTATGGCTACAACATCCATACAATTTAGTTAGTAGTGGTGTCATACGCCATGGGCGTATTCGTTATGACACCATGGAACCTAAGGCATGGAAACGTATACGTGTAAGAACTAAGAATGATGTTTCTACAGGTGATGTTATCATGTCCAAAATTGATGCAGTACTTGGCGACCAAATAATTACAACTATTGCAGAAGGACAGAGCAGTGGTTTTGATTATGATTTATCTGCCGCATATCCAGAGGTATCATCGGATGCATCGTTTAAACTAGAGTTACTACGCAGTGCAACTGATGCTTCAACTGGAGCAGTTGTTATTAGTTTATCTGTTAAAGCCTTACCTACTCCAACTCGTACTCGCGTACTACAAATTCCAATATTTTGTTATGATAAAGAAACAGATAAAACAGGAAATATAGTTGGTTATGAGGGTTACGCAAGAGATAGATTGAACGCTCTTGAATCAGTAGAAAGCACAGGAGCAACTTTAATATTGCAAGACTTTACTGCAGGTGGAGAACCATTTGAAGTAATCATTGAACAAGTTTCGTTTACTCGCTCTACCCCATCTGCACGTAACTACTCAGGCTTTGGTGGAATTATCCAACTTGTAGCCCGAACGATTGCATAAAGGAATCTATTATGTCATCTGATACAGCAACAATTGTTTATTCTTATTTCTTTGTAGCAGCAGCTTTGTTTGGTGGACTTGCTTTGATTGCTAAACACACCATTACTAAACATACAGAAGAACTTAAGGATAAATTAAATCGTATTGAGTATGCGCTGTATAACGATGGCAAGACTGGGCTTATTAATAAAGTTGAAGAACTATTAGAAAATCAACAGCTAATTAAAATTGACGTAGAAATAATGAAATCAAAGGACAGCTCATGCAACAAGTAGACAAAGTAATTGAAGTAGCTCTAGCTGAAGTAGGCACTCTTGAGCACCCCGTTAATAAAACAAAGTACGGAAAATGGTATGGTCTTGATGGTCAACCATGGTGTGCAATGTTTGTCAGTTGGTGTTTTGCAGAGGCAAATGCCACAAACCTTATAGCCCAATCCCCTAAGGGATATGCAGGTTGTGAGTCATTTGAGGCGTGGGCTAAAGCTAAAGGTTTGACAGTGCCAGTTGCACAAGTGCAAGCTGGTGACATTCTTCTCTTTGACTTTAGCCATGCCAATAAATCTGAACATACAGGAATAGCCCTGGGTTACAATAAAAATACTCACCTGATAGATACCGTTGAAGGAAACACTAGCGGTGGCAACGGAAGTCAATCCAATGGTGATGGCGTTTATTTAAAGCACCGTGCACCAACCACAGTTCGTTTAGTTGTTAGACCGAAATGGAGCAAGTAATGAATAAAAAATATCAAGAACATATCACAACCATTGCTGGTACATACTTTCGTGCTTTCATTGCTGGCGCAGTTACAGCATATACGCTAGGTAAGACACAGCCAAAAGATTTTATTACTGCAGGTATAGTTGCAGTACTCCCAATAATTATGCGTTGGGCAAATCCAAAAGATTCATTTCCAAAAAAAGGATAACAGTTTAAACAAAAAAGCCCCTCGCTTTATGCGGGGGGCTTTTTTGCTTTTCTATTCGCGTGTTGAAAGCATTTTCTTTAATGCATTTAAACGGCGTAGCCGTTCTATTTGTTCTACACGCTTTCCATAAAAATAAAAAAATGTACTACATGCAATAATTATAAAAATACTTACAAGCTCAATTAATATTATCAAAGTCAAGCCTATCTAAAGGAGTTGGAGCCGTAAGTTTTGCACCGCAAGAATGACATTTAACGGTAGTAGAATATAAAGCAATTTCATAATCTTCAAATACGGCAAGTAGCTCAAAAGTTTTTTCGCCACATGGACAGGCATGAGTAGGCATACCAGTATAATCTGGTACACTTATGCTTTGCTTAGCTCGGCTTAAAAGCCTCGCCAATACACCCTTGCTGAACACGAACAGGAGTCTAATTCTGTTTTTTTATTTTGTCAAATTGTAAATTTATCGGCGTGTCGCATACAATAGAGCAGACATTGTGTAGTAATCTCCCCTATTGAAAGGAGAAACATGACACTAGAACAAGTAACAGGTAAGGACTATGTTAGCCACTCTGCCCTAAATACATGGCTCAGTTGTGGTTGGCAGTTTTACCTATCTCGTATACAACACGTTCCTGAACAGCCTTCATATTGGTTAGCAGGCGGTAAAGCAGTTCATGAAACTACAGAACTGTATGACCGTTTATACTTTAACTCTGACAAAGAGCCAAGCTTTTCCTCTACTTTTGCTTTCACAGAAGCATGGGAAAGAAACTACAAAGAATCTGATAATGGTATGGAGTGGCGTGCAGGTGGCAGAGCTACCAAAGCTAATCCTAACAAAGAAGATAAATCTTGGTGGTTGTCAGAGGGTCCACGTATGGTTGACCTATGGGTACAATTTAGAAACGACAGTGGTTTCAAAATGTTTAAACTTCCTGATGGAAGTGAAGCTATTGAAACAGAACTTAATCAAGATATTAAGGGCGTAAAGTTAAAAGCGTTCCTTGATAGGCTTATGGTTGCCCCAACGGGTGAGTTAATCGTAGTTGATATTAAGACAAGTTCGCAAGAACCTGCAGCTCTTACTCAGCTTGGCATTTACTCTATTCTTGTTGAGAAAACTTTTGGTATTAGACCTTCACTTGGCTCATACTTTATGGCTCGCACAGGGGAGTTAACAACCCCTAAATCTTTAGACCGATACACAGAAGAACGTATTGGTTCATGGGCAAAAGGTTTTGAAATTGCCATAGAAAATAAAATCTTTATTCCACAAGTAAGTTTTATGTGTGGCACTTGTTCAGTAAATGCAGCGTGCTATGCAGTTGGCGGTAAAGATTCTCACCTCTACCCAGAAATAACTATAGGAGAAAATAAATGAGTACTACAGAAGCAGCAATTCAAATTAATTTTAAGACTAAGCGTGATGGAATGTTGATTAACTTACGCGCTAACGATGCCATTGAACTTGATGGTTTACTCAATGCAATCACTGAGCGTTTAGCTACATTGGTTGATTTGGAAACAACAGTTGAATCGTTTGCATCAAATGCACAGGTTGCACCACAATCTATTCCTTCGGTAATTACTGATGCGTTTCCTTCTACAAAGGTTGTTTCTGAAACACAATTTGTTTCTCATCCACCAGCGATGCAGAATAACCCTCAAGTACAGGGTTATACTCCACAAAAGCCTGCACCATTTTGCACCTGCGGTGCTGGTGCAATGCGTTTGGTACCAGCAGGTATTGCTAAAGCAACTGGTCGCCCATACAAGGGTTTCTATGCTTGCCCACAGCCACAAGGACAAGCCTGCCCTAACAAAATACCTGCATAACTCATGCACTTACTTAGCCGTGCTATTAAAACAGCATCTCAAGGGGGTGCAATACTTCCTACAGTATGGCAATCCCTTGCTGCTCAACAAATAGCGATTCGCTACGGTGAAGTAAGCATGATTGCTGGACCGCCAGGGGCAGGTAAGTCAACACTTGCCTTGTCCTTGGCAGTCAAAGCAAAGGTGCCTACTCTATACATTTCTGCGGATACACATTCCCACACAATGAGCTTACGTCTGCTTGCTTTACTAACAGGAAAGCATCAATCAGAGGTTGAGCCTATGATGGAACTTGACAGGCAATGGGCAGCACAAATGCTTAAACCTGCAGACCATATTATGTGGGAGTTTGATTCGTCACCTACGCTAAAAGATATTGAAGATGCAGTACTTGCATCACGCGAGCGCTTGGGTGAAGATGTACGTTTAATCGTATTGGACAATGCCGTTGATGTAACCATGGATTCGCAAGATGAATGGGGCGGTTTGCGTACACTTATGAAAGAACTTAAATGGTGGGCTAGGGAAACAGGTGCAGCAGTTGTTGTGTGTCACCACACTAGCGAAGCAGTACAAGGCAACCCATGCCCACCACAAAAATCATTGCACGGAAAAGTTGCACAGACACCTAGCCTTATTCTTACTGTTCATAATCAAGTAACAACGATGGGTGTATGTGCAGTTAAAAATCGGTATGGACCAGCAGATGCAACTGGTGGTAGCCCAGTGTGGTTATCCTACGAGCCAGCTTCCATGCAGATACAAGATGTAATTTTATACGAATCAACACCAATGTTCTAAGGATGAATATGACTAAGAGAAGTTCTGATTGGGAATTAAGAGTAGCTGAGAATAGTGGAGAAGTTTCAGTTGCATCAGTACCTGATGGAGTAATTAAAGTTCCAGTAGCTCCACTTAATATAGATGTTAAGGCTCAACTATTAATTGCTGCACCTAAAACACTTACATACACCGTTGGTTGGAGGGCACTTGTTTGGCAAAATAAAGAAACTAATCAGTTTCAAGACTTATCGGATGAAGAATACGCCGAATGGCTCACATCTGGAGATATTAAAGACATCCCAGATAACGAAAGCGTTGAACAAATTGAATCTTCCACAGGAAATGAAGGACAAGATTAGTTCTGAATTACCAATACTGATTGATGCAATTAATGATTTAAACGAAAAGGTGTATAACCCTAATCAAATATGGTTAGAGTCAATACAGTTTGCCGATTACGTTGGTCAACTAGCAGGGCACATGAATGAGTGTGGTGCAGAAGATTGCAATGCAGAACTTACATCACAGCTATTAGAAATGAGCCACGCATTTAAACAAATGGGAGAGAACGCATTGAACGTTCTTGATGAAATGGATGGTAATGATTGTGGCGCGTAGCAAAGAAACTCTATCTATTGGTTGGTGCGACAACGGTATGACTGATGGCAAGTTTACAGAAGGTTTGCTTTATAGCACGCTGACTGGCCCATCTAAGGGTGTCTATGTACATAATGCTATCCGTGTTGCAGGCAACCAAATAGGTCGCCAACGTCAAGCCCTGCTTGATATGTGGTATGACAATATAAAAACTGATTGGTTGCTTTGGGTTGACTCTGACATTGTGCTAACTGCAGATGTTCTTGCTTTATTATGGAAAACAGTTGATAAAGATACTAAACCAATTCTTTGTGGTACTTACTTTATTTCTAAAGAATCGGAAAAAACTTTAATGCAACCTTTTCCTGCTCTTTTTAATGAGGCAGAAGGTGGGCGCAGTTTAAACAAAATTCAATTCTTGCACCCAGTTCCTAAGAATCAAGTAGTAAAGATAGATGTTGCTGGCTTAGGTTTGTGCATGATGCACCGAAGCGTAGTTAAAAAGTTACGCGATAAGTTTGGCAATCAATCTATGTTTGCTGAGGTTGAAGGCATCGGTGATGAGTTCATTGGTGAAGATGTTGTTTTCTTTAGAAAAGTTAAAGATGCTGGCATCCAACTCTATGCTCATACGGGCGCTCTTGTAAAACACATGAAGCGCTTTGCCTTTGACGAAAATTATTATGGTATGTATTGGGAAACAGCAACACGTGTAGCAGCAGAAGAAGCTGCGGAAGCAGCAGAAGCGGAGGCTAAAGATGCCAACACAGCAAGCGAGCAACAAGCGTAGAGGTGCAGCGTTTGAAATTGAACTTGCCGATTGGTTTATCAATCAAGGTTTAAACGCACAACGCCTACCCCGTGCCGGTAGAAATGACATCGGTGATGTATTTTTACCAGCTAACAATGACATTTATGTTATCGAAGCCAAGGCACCACGGCGTGATGGCAAGATTGATTTATCAGGATGGCTACGTGAAGCTGACCTTGAAGCTGATAACTATAAGAAAGCTAAGAACCTAGCATCAACACCTACTCCATTGGTAATTATCAAGGCACCAAACAAGGGAATTGAGGATGCTTATGTAGTGCAAAGGCTGAGTGATGTTATCGCCAAACTCTAAACATGACATTGTGAAAGTACTGGAGCACTATGGATTTGATATACCCCATGACAAGCGTGGTTGGTTTACGTTGCGTTGTGCTTTTCATGGGGATAGAGTTAAGTCTGCACGTTTAAACATTAGTAGTGGGGGCTTTCGTTGTTTCGGTTGCGAAATGTCAGGCGATGTGTATTCACTTATTATGAAAAAAGAAGGAGTCAATTTCAATGAGGCTAAGCAAATCGCAGAGGGAATTACTGGAGAAAGCAACGGAGAATTACGAAACAAATCTAACAGAAATACTTCCGTATCTGGAGAGCAGAGGTATCACGGAACAGACAGCACGTATGTTTCGCCTCGGCTACGTAAGGGAACCTGAGATTGGACATGAGCCTTACCTTGGCAAGTTGGCAATCCCATACCTTACGCCGTCAGGAGTCATTGACATACGTTTTCGTAGTTTAAACAGCGATGGGGGGCCTAAGTATATGTCTAGACCAGGAGCTACTACTCATATCTTTAATGTTGATGCACTAAATAATGATTCGGATTTCCTTGCAATATGTGAAGGTGAATTAGATACAGTAATTGCTACACAAGCTGGCTTCAATGCAGTTGGTTTGCCTGGAGCTAATAACTGGAAAGGCTTTTACGCACGTGTGCTTGCTGACTACACAAAGATAATCTTGCTATGTGATGGTGACAATGCAGGGCGTGAGATGGCAAAGAACTTGAGTAAAGAACTAGAGAATGTATTCCCAGTGTTCATGCCTGAGGGTCAAGATGTAAATGATATTTACCTTGCCGAAGGTGCGGATGGTTTACGCAAACGAGCTGGTGTTTAAACATGGTTAAACACTCAGCGTTCGATTTAGATTTTGGATACGGGCGCAAAGGCGAAAAGCTAGTTGAGGAATTATTAACCGAAGGTAAGACTGTTGAAGTTAAGCGAGATAGAAAATGGTGGGTAACTAATAACCTATACATTGAAGTTGAGTGTTGGTTTATGAAGTCGAAGTCTTGGGAACCGTCAGGAATTATGGTAACTGAGGCTTCATATTGGGCGTTTGTACTAGAAAAGGGTGTACTTATGGTACCCACTACGCACGTAATGTATGCCATTAAAGAGTTTGGTCGTGAGATTACTTGCGATATTCCTCCAAATAAAAGCAAGGGTTATTTAATTACTGTAGATGATTTACTTATGGCTATGAGAAAGTTAAAAAGTGAACCAGTTAATTGATGATAAAGAACCTATGTGGGAAACTGTTTATACAGTGGCTCGCTTAGCTGCTGTACGTTGTGTACGTATCCATCGCAATCTTGTATCTGTGGATGATGTGTTCCAACACTTGAACCTATGGGCGCTGGAACACTGGCACAAAATAGAAGAATGGCAACACCAGGATTCATTAGTGTTTAAACTTAAACGTACATTCAATAATGAATCTCAGAAGTTTGTTGCTAAGGAGCGTGCTTACAGAACCAAGTCAGTTCCATCTGATGCTTTCTATTACACCCATGAAATCTTGCAGGAGTTACTTAAAGATGTATGGGTATACGAACAATGGGTACAAAGTTCATCACCAAATGATGCTGAATTTATTAGCAAATCAAGCAAGCCAAGTGAGGGCATGAATCGTGAGGCTATGTTATCTGATGTAAGTGTTGCACTTAATCGTTTAAACGAACAAGATAGATTGTTGTTGCATCGTAGGTTTGCAAATGGTGGAACAGATATTGATGCTTTGGCTATTGAGTATTCCATTAGTGATGAAGCTGTTCGCAAAAGAATTAGCCGTTCGCTAGGGAAATTGCAAGATAGATTAGGTGGCGAACAGCCACAATGGAATAACCGTAGATACAATAAACCAGATAAGGAAACAAATAACAATGATTAAACACCAACCAATGAAACCTTGGAACTGGTTAGGGTTGCCTCTGTATTACTTTGGATTATATTTAAACGATATTGGTTATTACATTCACCTGGCAGGCGATAAGATTATATGGTTTAAACGTAAATGAGTGGGCAAAATAATACCCAAATAGGTATAACAGTACCCATTGACATGACACACGATGAATTGTTGGCAAAGTTACTTGTAACAGATAAAACCAATATGAATTTGGAAGTAATAAAATGGCAATTAGCGTTATATGCAGTAGTGGAGTTGCATAAGCCAGAGACACATGACCCTGAAACAGTTGGTTTATATTGCGACCATTGCAGTTATGCAATTACTGAACCGTACCCCTGCCCTACCATTCAAGCCATAGAGAAGGAGTTAAAATGATTATCGGATTAAGTGGATACGCACAATCAGGTAAAGATACAGTAGCTGAATTGTTGTGCGTTGATTATAAGTTTCACCGTCGCTCTTTTGCTGACCCAATTCGTGAGGCTATCTACCGTTTAAATCCTTACATAATTAACGATGGTTTAAACGATGGCAGTTGGCGTGTAGCTGATGATGTTGATGAGCATGGGTGGGAGATGGCTAAGCAACACCCCGAAGTGCGTAGATTGATGCAAGTATTTGGCACCGAGATTGGTCGCAAAATGTTTGGTGAAAACTTTTGGGTTGATATTGCTTTAGCTGGTTTAAACAGTAACCAACGTGTTGTTATAGCTGATGTTCGTTTTCCTAATGAAGCTGATGCAATTAAAAATTTAGGTGGTCAAGTCTGGCGCATAAATAGATTAGGTAATAGTGCAGTTAATAATCATTCATCTGAACACGCTATGGATAACTACTTGTTTAATCATGTTATTTATAACAACGAAACCATAGAAGAATTAAGTGTTGATGTATTTATGTTGGCTAATAAACTTAACTTAAATTAGTTATGAAAATAAGGAAGCCCCTCAAGGACTGGAACTTGAGGGGCTTTCGTATGGGCACCTACTCTACGCTTCCCCTTCATAAAGGAGATGCCCAATAGATAAATCATACCATACTATTCTCGCATTTTGTCATATCTCATGCCAGTTTGTGGGTCAATGGCTACCCAACCTCTCTTGGTGCGCTCTATTGCCCTGCGACTGGGTGTTAAACCGCCCCAAATACCGAAGCGTTCGTGGGCTAAGCCCCATTCTAGGCACATGAGCATGACTGGACACTCCACGCACATAGAGGCAAATACTTTTTCCTCTGATGGCGTAAAGATATTCTTATCAGGATAAAATAACTCAGTGTCTAAACCTTTACATAAGGCTTGGCTAGTTATTTTAAAATTCCATTTAAGTTTAAACGCTTTAAGGATTTTCTTACCGTGTAATGGCACGTCCTTTTCAAATTCAATCTTATGCCATTCGGGTCTAGTGTATTTCTGTTCTGACATAACCTTCTCCAATCATATAGTTAAGTAAACATTCAAGTAACGCTTCAACCTTTACAGGTCTTAACGTTGGTGGTTGCATATCCTCTGTTGAGAATGTCATGTGTGAATTTATAAGATGAATAGTTAATTCTTCAATCAAATAGGGATTCATTAGTACCATCCTTTGGCTAGGTGGTGGGCGTATGCTCTACATATTCCCCCAATTTTTCCGTAATGTCTATCAATATATTTCAAGCCAGCATTTACCTGTTTAAACCCATTCTTGGTGGGTTTAATCTTTAAAATTTTCCACGTGCTAGGTAACAGTTGCGCTATGCCTGAGGCGTTTGACAATTTGTTCGTAGCGTTAGGTTGCCAACGAGATTCACGCATCCACAATTCATAGAGACATGAGTACTGCTCCAGCTCATTATCTTTAATCAATTCTCCAATGGCATAGTGTTGGTATTCGTTGTTATAGTAGGCAATCACTTCAAATTTTGGTGGCTGTATCACTGGCGCAGGTTGGTGTGTTATTACCAATGCAGCACCTAATGCTGCTGACGTTGCGAACCATGTACACGCACTCAAATTTATTCGGCTGCCATACGTAGTATTTTTTTTCATAGTAGACCAGTCCTTAAGTTAAGTTAATAACGGTTGACGTTACTGTTTTAGTGTGCCATAGTTAATAAATAATGTCAAGAAAATTTTACAAAAAAAAAAAAATGTAGCAATCTGTACTAGGCGTTGGTTTAAAAAATTTATAGCAATCTGTACTAGGCGTTGGTTCAATACCAAATTCAAAAATTGAACTTTTAAAATTGTTGCTGCAAAATTTTTGTTTAAACAGTTATGACATCCGGCCTGGCGCGTTACTGTTTAAACAGTTGCAACCTTAAGCCCATCTGGTTGAAATTAAAATAGCCTCAAGCGCTAAGGCTTGAGGCTATTAGTTAAGCGTTTAGAATAGGTGAGTGTCATAATAGCCAGAGTGTTCTGTCTTGCTATCCCACTCACCATTATCCCACTGCTGCCACATGTCGCCCGTCTCAGTGTATAGAGGCGAGTACTTGCGCCAGTTATATTTAATCGCTGGTGTTCTATGAGGCGTGAATTTTAGGTAATCTAGAATCTTTCCGTTACGTACCTTAAAATACTCTCCCTCATCTGCCGAATGTTCCCAGTCTAGGGAAGTATCAAGCATGACGGCAGCGTTTAAAATAGTTTCACGGGTTGAGCCATAGACTAGCGAGCCTGTTCGTGTCTGCCCTATCCATAACGGGGAAGAATTGACACGCGCTAGGTGTAGCGTGTTACTCCTGCCCTGTTCTATCCACGCGAGCGCTGCCGTGCCCTGTAAGCGTGGCAGCAGCTCGACAATAGGTGCATCACCGAACGCGATTAGGGCAGCGATAGCCTCGCTGTCTACTTGCGCGTGACGTTTAACCTTAAGCTCCTTGAATAGTTCCCTGTCATTATTCACGTGTCCATTATGCGTTAGCACAATTTTACCGCGTGGGATAGGGTGGTTATTCTGGTTCACTTGAGGCGTGCCCTTAGTGGCGAAACGAGTGTGCAAGATAGCTGTGGTTGCATCTAAGCACGCACGCCGACCCGTTTCTGTTTTAATGAATTTAGAGGCAGACATAGCAGCCTTACTGATAACTCTGTTACCTGTTGCCGCGTTAATCCATGCCGCGCCCGTGGCGTGCTGTCCTCGATGTTCAATATCGAGCAGCATCTGAGCTGTTAAGCCTGTCTGGTTGCTGTTATGTTCTTTACTGTTTAGGCAGTATCCTGCAATTCCACACATAATATAAGTCTCCTGTCTATTTAGTTAAGCGCTAATTTTAGCACGCTTGAGCGTGAAAGTGAAACAGCCTAAGCACTTAAGCGCTTAGGCTGTAACTGTTTAAACGTGTTACCGATAGCACTCTGTCATAGTTCCCCAACAGTAGCCAGCATCCGTGAACCATAGATGAACAGCAACCTGGAACAGACACCATAGCGCGAGCGCTGCAACCATCCCCAACGCGAACCATCCCCTATTAGTGAGTTTCATTTAGTTATTCTCCAGTCATTTAAACAGGTTAGGGAGTTTCCCTAACCTAGTGCGTGCCGTGGGAATCGCACCCACGCTAACCCACTAGGGGCACGCTGCCACTTAGCCGTTTAGCTCAGTAGCTCGCTGCTTGAGATATTCTGCCGTAGGCGTGTCTAGCGTGTTCGCTGCCGTCAGTGTTTCGAGTATCTCGAAACAGTCTAGTAACTTGCTGCCAGTACCTGCCGATAGCGTGCCTCCATTAAGTGAGAAACTCGCTAGAGACTCGCAGAATTTCGCCCATGCCTCAATTTTCTTGCCGTTGAGGGTGCCGTGATGGAGTCGAAATTCTATAGTGCCGTGCCTATCGTAGCTGTTCAAGTTTAAGGACATGAACCGCCCAGTTGAGACAGCGTTGTTGTTGATGTGATTATTTCTAATCGTTTCTCCCCAGTAATCTATGTCTCGCTCACTTAGTGAGTGGAGACAGTAGCGATTACTTAGGCGAGACTTAGCAACCAGCGCACCTATTCCATTAGCTGCCGTGTACCAGTTATGCACCAGTGCAGCGATAGCGTTTACGCCATAGTAATCGGCTCCTAAGTGGACATGATAGCCAGTCTGTTTATTTACAGTTGCACCAGCACGGGCGAGCGCACGGGCTGCCGTGAGTGTTTCGTTTAGTGTTCCATCGTTGAGGATGGGAGACACTGCCTCTGCATCCACTCCATTAGTACCATCTGGCTTACACTCCCACGCTAAGCCTGCCCTATCAAGGGCAGCTTGAGCCGTGCCAATACCTATGCTCGATGTTTCAAGCTCGATGCCGTAAGTTTTCATTAGTTCTCCAGTCTAAGTGTTGCGTGACATACAGGGCAGCATGGGCAGCCATACGAATTAGCTGTCCTGCTTGATATTCTGACAATATAGGCAGCGTGAGCGTTTCCGTTCATGCTGTCTCCGTAGCATACAGCCTTAAGGAGTCGCGTACTCTGCTTAGTGGCACTATCTAGTACCTCTAACCTAGCGTGCGGATACTCCCCGACACTATCTAGGGCAGCTAGTGCCCATGATGGCAGCCTGTCCAGTGGCTTAGCCACTGCTGGCGCGTTATCTCGCCAGTCTCCCACGTGAGCGAGCTTCAACAGTGGCAGCAGCAGTGCTGCCACTGTCTCTCCTCCCTCGATGGTAGGGGAAATGAATATCTCTGCCGTGAAGTCCTCAGAGGCTGTTGGAGGGATAACGGCAGCAGGGATGACCTTGCGACCGCTATACGGAGGGAATCCGCATGATAGGCGAATAGTTGCCTCCTCTGCTCCTCCATGTCCTCCTATGCTGCTCAGAATTTCATCCTTAACAGTGCTAGCGAATTTCGCCAGCCATGTTTCTCTGTTCATGTTTACCAGTCCTTCTAATCGTTTAAACAGCTTGAAAGTCTCAAGCTGCAAGAGGCATCTAACCAGTTACGCATGAACAGAAGGTGAATACCAAATAAACAGTTGGTGAACAGTTGGTGAATAATTAAGCAGCAGCGTTTAAACAGTTGCGTTTAAACAGCAGCGTTTAAACAGTTGGGATGGCGTGGCAATTAGTGCCGTTTAAACAGTACAAGCAGCAACAGCAGCCAGCAGCAGCAGCACGCTTAGCACTCCTAGCACGCTCATCCCATGCCTAGCGTTTAAACAGCTCATGCAAGTTGGGGAGCAAACGCGAGTGAAGCGACCCAGGGTTTTTAAATGTGCGTGTGTGTATGTGTGTGTGTCTCTACCTACATAACTTTGATAGGTATGGGGTCAATATGCACTCTGACCTGCACTTATACCTACGCTATAAAATGTGTTGCATATCACAAAAATAAATAGCAATAAAATGTCCAATAGCAACCTTCTGGACACCTAATAGTATATGTAGGGCAAAATAATGGTCGCCCTACAGCAAAGCATTAGGAACGCTTGAAAAGCGTTCCCCTAGTAATTGCCCTAACCTACGGTTTTCGCCTTAGGGCTTCAACCTACGGTTAGGAAAGGAAAACTGCAATGCTCTACATATTGTCGCATTGCTAGTACGCCTATGGAAAGAAAAAGAGCTACAGCAGCATCACAAAAATCTGATGCTATTAAAAAGCAAGTTATTGAATTACTTATGCAAGGTAAGTCTGTTCAACAGGCTATGGATACCGTTGGCAGAAGTGTTAAGACTTATGAGTACTACCGCAAGACTGATGCTCATTTTGCTTTAAACATAGACAAGCTAAGAGCATTGACCGCCCGTGGTGAAATAGGCGGTCCGACCGAAGCCGTACCGCCATTTGAAATTTTTTCGCAAAAGTATTTAGGGGTAGATGTATTTGAACATCAACGCCACTGGATTGATTTATTAGAATCTAGAACGCCTACGGACATTCATCCTTCTATTATTTACGAACCTGGGGATAAAGATTTACTTATTGTAAACACCCCACCAGAACACGCAAAGTCTACGACCATTACGGTTAACTATGCTGTATACCGGATTTGCCAAAACCCTAACATCCGCATAATGGTTGTTTCTAAAACACAGGCTATGGCGCAAAAGTTCCTGCTCTCCATAAAGAACAGACTCACCCATCCTCGTTATCAGGATTTACACCTCGCCTTTGGACCTCCAGGCGGTTTTGAAAAAAACTCTGATTCGTGGAAGCAGGACTTAATTTACCTATCGTCAGAGTCACGCGACTCAGGCGAAAAAGACCCCACCGTACAGGCTGTTGGTATACGGGGTCATATTTATGGTGCACGTGCCGACTTAATCATAATGGATGACTGTGTTGACCACACCAACGCCCATGAGTATGAAAAACAAATTGACTGGATTCAATCAGAAGTTATGTCACGTATTGACTACGATGGCGGTAAGTTATTGGTTGTAGGCACTCGCCTACGTCCAAAAGATTTATATTCAGAACTACGCGACCCAATGCGTTACCCAGATGAAACTTCCCCTTGGACTTATTTTGCTCAGCCAGCCGTTCTTGAGTTTGCTGAAGAAAACAAAGACTGGGTAACGCTGTGGCCCAAAACCAATATGGCTCCCGTTTCTGGTAACGGTACACCAGATGAAAATGGTTTATACGATAAATGGAACGGTGAGGCATTAGCCAAAAAACGTGGTCGTATGTCACCTAACCTGTGGGCAATGGTATACCAACAACAACAGGTACATGAAGATTCTGCTTTCCCTACAGAAGCAATTAAGGGCGTTATCAATGGTGCTCGCAACATTGGTTTAATACCTAAAGGCAAAGCAGGAAACAGATACAACGGTATGGAAGGTCTTATTGTAGTTGCAGGGCTTGACCCAGCAATGGCTGGTCATACCGCAGCAGTTTGCATAGCTGTAGACATCAATACTCAAAAGCGATACTTGCTCGATGTGTCTAACCAGCAAGGCATGAAGCCAGATGCAATCCGTCAGTTGATTAAAGACTGGACAGATAAGTACTTGATTTCTGAGTGGCGCGTTGAAAAAAATGCATTTCAAGCGATGTTGACTCAGGACCGTGAGGTACGTGAATACCTGCAAACAAGAGGTGCAATACTTAAAGAACACCATACTGGACAAAATAAATGGGATACAGACTTTGGTGTTGCATCTCTTACTACTCTTTTTCATGGGTGGGAAGATGGCAATGCGCTATTAGAACTTCCATCAACCCATGCATCAGAAGGTTTAAAGGCGTTAATTGAACAACTAGTTACTTGGTATCCAGATTCACCTAAATCGCAAAAAACTGACTGCGTAATGGCATTTTGGTTTACAGAGTTAGCAATACGTGACCGTATTAACAATGCTACATCTCATGCACGAAACCATTCACGCAATTCAATGTTCTATACCAAGTATGACAAATCAACACAAATGATGGTTAATCTATCAGATTTAATTTCAATTTAAAGTAGGAGGTGAACATGGCACTATCCATTGACGATGTTAAAGATTTATACGACAGAACTCGCCGTATGTTTGATGAACGCGATACTCGCATGAATCAGGTTCTATTAGTTCGTCAAGGTAGGATGCGAGATGTTTACCCAGATTTATTTCCAGATGGACCATTTGAAAACCCTATTGTTGCCAATATGGTTGATATTGCAGCACGCGATTTAGCAGAAGTTATTGCACCTTTGCCTGCGTTTAACTGCAACTCAACATCTATGGTATCGGAAACTGCTCGCAAGAAAGCTGATAAACGCGAAGAAATTGTTAATGGCATTGTTGACTTTTCAGATTTGCAAACACAAATGTTTAATGCTGCAGATAGATATGTTACCTATGGATTTTGCGTAGCACAAGTTGAAATTGATGAAGTAGAAAAGATGCCACGCATCCGTTTCTTAGATTCAATTGGAACCTACCCAATCATTGACCGTTACAATAGGGTTACTGGTTTGTTTCAAAGAATTAACAAACCAACGCAAGAGTTAATGGCACAGTATCCTGAAATTGCACATCTTATTTATGACAAAAATAATCAATCAACTATGTCAGAGGTAGTTCGTTACCATGACAAAGACCAAGATGTTTTGTTTTTACCTCAACGTAGTTATCTTATTTTAGATAAAGCAGTTAATCCAGTTGGCAAAGTTTTAGTCCGTGCTGTACGTAGACCATCTATTGATGACCAATCACGCGGTCAATTTGATGATGTACTTGCTATTCAAGTAGCAAAAGCACGTTATGCATTACTTTCATTAGAAGCAGCAACCAAAGCGGTTCAAGCACCGATTGCTATGCCACAAGACGTACAGGAGATTGCCCTTGGACCAGATGCAATTATGCGTTCATCAAAGCCTAACGAAATTCGCAGAGTCCCGCTTGAAATACCTGCAAGTACTTTCCAACAGCAACACGTTCTTGAAAGCGAATTGCGATTAGGTTCACGTTTTCCTGAAACACGTACTGGTAATTCTGATGCTTCTATCATTACTGGTCGTGGTGTTCAAGCACTTATGGGTGGATTTGATACACAAATTAAAACAGCACACTCTATGTTTGCCCGTGCATTTACTGAACTTCTTGCATTATGCCTTGAAGTTGATGAGATGCTTTTTCCAAATGAACAAAAAGAACTTAAAGGTATCTTTAATGGTACGCCTTATGACATTACATATAAACCATCAAAAGATATTGCTGGCGATTATACAGTAGATGTTCAATATGGATTGATGGCAGGACTTGACCCAAACCGTGCTTTGGTATTTGGATTACAAGCACGTGGTGATAAGTTAATTTCACGCGATTTCTTACGTCGTCAAATGCCATTTAACTTTAATGCTACGCAAGAAGAAGAAAAAGTTGAAACAGAAGAACTTCGTGATGCTATGAAACAAGCAATTGCTTCGTATGCACAAGCGATTCCGGCTCTTGTCACACAAGGTCAAGACCCTGCAAATATTTTAAGACAACTATCTACAGTAATTAGCGAACGCCAAAAAGGAACAGCCATTGAAGTTGCAATTCAAAAAGCTTTTGCACCACAAGTTCCCCCACCTGGCGGTGCCCCTGCAGAAGTAAGTCCCGATATGACAGGGCAACCAGGTGCGGCTATGCCAGGTGAGGGGCAACCTCAACCAGAACAAGGGCAACCTGGGCAACTTCCTCAAGGGTTAAACCCAACTGGTCGTATGCAAGGCGTAGCAGCAGGACAAATAGCTCCAGGTGGTCGTCCAGATGTTCAAACGTTGCTTGCTGGTCTTAACTCTAGCGGTCAAGCTAACCTTCAATCATCCATTCTTAGACGACAACCCACTGGATAAGGAAAGGAGAAAAACCATGGCAAACACAAGCAAAGCAACCTATCCAAAGAACCAACCAGGAAAAGCAAGCAAGCCTGCTAATCAGGGTTCTGCAGGTAAAGTCTTTACCCAGCAACCTACAAAAACAGGTGTGCCTAAGGGCGGTAAGCCTGGCGCAACAGTAACAATGTTTACAAAGTTGAAGTCAGGTATACGCGGTTCAAAGTAATTATTAAACCTGAGCATGTTTAAAAACTGCTCATTATAAATTAGCGCTCTTATAGCGGAGGTAGACATGGCACAGCCAGCATCAAAAAACTTTAAAGTTTCAGCCACAGGTGGCGCAGGTAGCGCAGGACAACCAGCACAATATGTAGCAGGTATTGACAGCGCACAAGATTTTCAAGAATTAGAATCATCAGCAAAGATGAATAAATCAGGTCCAACGCTCCCTCAGGGTCGTAGCGGTGGTGCACCTGTAATGCCAATGCAAGAAATTACTCAAATGAACGCGCCTACTGAACGCCCAGATGAGCACCCAGCAACTGGTGCAGCAATGGGGCCAGGTGCAGGACCAGAAGTTTTGCCATCTACAATGATGATGGCTGCACAAAATAATCAAGATATTGCAAAACTTGCAGCGCTTTTACCTACTTATCAAAGAATTGCAGAATCTCCACAGGCAACAAATTCAACTCGCAATTATGTACGTTGGCTTGAATCACAAGTATTACAAGCTGGAGTAACTAAATGAGTTGGACAGATACACTAGGCAAAATAGCCAAAAGTGTTGGTGACTTTACTGGCATAACTGGTTTAGTACATGATGTATCTTCATCATTATCAAATACTGACCCATGGTACATTGATGGTTTAAACGTTATTAAAGATATAGGAAAAATTGCTACCACGTTACCACGTGGTGCAATCTCTGAATTAGGTTACGTTGGTCAAAAATCTTATGAAGCTGGTGGTTGGGTTCGCCAAAAAATTGAAGAAGGTGTTCTTGACACACCATTTATGTACAATAAATTTAAAAATCAAGATGAAACATACGACCAATATCGTGAACGTGTAAACCAAAACAAATCTCAAATTTCTTTAGGTCAAGCTACGCTTTCACTTTTTTCTCCAGGCAAAAATTCTGGTGATAGAAGCGGATGGTTTCAAGACTGGACTGAACATAATTTAAAGTTTATGTCTGCTGGGTTTGATTTGTTTAATCCTAATGACCGCAAAGAAGCTTTTCAAAATCAATACACAGGAAAAATTATTTCTGGTATGGAAGATGTTGTTGCTTCTACAATTATTGACCCACTTACTTTTACTGGATTTTTGGGCAAAGGTGCAGTAATTGTAAGTAAAGGTTTACGTTATGAAAACATTAATGGCAAATTAGCACGTGCAGTATTTGGTCATTTTGCTGCAACTAACGAGTCAATGGATAATATTATAACCAAAGCACTTGTTGATAAAAAAGGTCAAGCTTGGAAAGATATTAATTTTCTTGCTGAATCAAATGCATCAGGACAAGCTGGTTATTGGGCTAATAAAAAAGTAACTAACCCAGATGCTATGGCATACCTATTTGGTCGTGCAAATACACCAGAAGAAGTTGTGCAAACTTTTAAAGCTGTGCTTGGTAAAGATACTAATGCCATGGCTACTATAGCAGAAAAAGACCCAGAAGCTGCTTTAGTTTTTAATAATATGAATGAAGTGCCCCATGAATATAAAGAATTTCTTAATGGCAATTTAGATGGAGATTTATTAATATCTCCTGAATATGCTAAATCTATGAGTTCATATGTTTCAGATTTAGCAACTAATGACACTCGTTATAGAGCTGCACTTAATCAAGTTGCCACTGGTGGAACACAATTTAAATATGGATTTGAACGTGGATTTGCTAAAGGTGGCGCAATTAAAGCTGCAAAAAAAGAAGTAGCACGTACTTTTGGTGAACCAGTAGAAACTATTTTTCAAAAAACTTCATTACATCCAGCAATTCGTGTAGTTAATTATTTTAGTGAAGAACGCCCAAGCGGTATTTTTCATGTTAACGATGGTAATTCTTACCGTGAATTTAATACATTTCTTCGTGAAGCTAATGATTTGTCAAAAGGAACTTTTGGTCCTAAAGCACGTGAATTTGCAGATTCTTACCTTGCTGCACAAACAGAAGGTGAACGTTTAGACGTTATTGCTTTAGCAGAAAATGAAGCCATAACACATTTGTTTCCAGGTTATGACAAAGATACAATTAATAAAATTTATGCTATTTACGATACACGCCGTGCTAAAGCAATTCAACAACATAAAGACAAAGGTTTTGTTTCATATTTTGAAGGCGATAGCATACAACATTCAGTTAGCTTACCAGTGCTTCAAAGTGAATCAGCAAACATTGTTATTATTGCAGACCTTCGCAAACTTAAGCGTGGCATAGATGCACATAGTGGGGTTTTGCCAGGGTTGCTTAGTGGCATAGATGTTGAAGGCGCTGCTATACGTGGAAAACGTGCAGTAGCAGCACTTGATACTGTTAATGATATATTTAAAACTTCTGTACTAATGCGCCTTGGTTATACAACTCGTAACCTTGCAGAAGGACAATTATCTATGATGGCTAAAGGTTTTGCATTGCCATCAATAGTTGCCACTGGTGGAACAAAAGCAGTTGCACGTTTTTTTCATAACCGCAAAATTGGTTTTGATAGACTTTCTGACCAAGTTCTTGTTGCAACTGGTCATAGGGATGACTTTGGTGTTTTGCAAAATGAATTTGCATTAGAAACAGATAAGTTACGTTCTATTGATGCATCACGTCAAAATCTTGCAAAAGAAGTATCAAAACGTATTGCAGAAATTGAAGGAAGTACTGTTGGTCCAACTGTTAGAGAAATTACAAATGCAATTACTTCTGACATAAGTAGTGAACATGCAGTTCCAACAGAATTGGCGCAAAGATATGCTTTTGAAGATGAACTTAAACGTCTCAAAGGCGTGCTTTCAGATTTAGAATCACAAACACTTTATCATGGGTCAGCAGAAGGAATTGAACTTGACTCAAACCGTGGCTTAGCTTTATCTGCATCTCCTGGCATTGCTCGCCGTTATGCAGATGGTGGAACTATTCACAATGCTGAACAATACATAAAAACACCATCAGGTCGTCCTGGTAAATTAACTCAAAAACCTGAGGCAATGACAGCCGTAAAAGTTGCACAAAATAAACTTAATGAAAAACAAAGACAACTTGTTCAAGCGCAAAAAGATATGGCTTCTGCTGGAAGAACCCAATGGGATATTTCTTTATTAGAAAAATCTATTTTAGATTTAAAAGCTGAAGTTAAAAAAGCTAGCTCTGCTGCCAAGAACGCTGAAAAACGTGCTGTTACTACCGATGAAGCAACTCATTTACTCCGCACAGATATGATTGATGCAGTCAATAAAGGTAGAAAAGTTGAAATTGATTATAACGGTAAATGGCGACGTGTATCAGCTATAGATTACAATACACTTACACTTGCTGCCGAAGAAGGCGAAGTTAACCGCATACCATTTACTTCTCAAGGAATGGAACGTGCAGTATTTCGTGTTAATGCAGGCGGTGGACAAGTTGAACCATTCCGTGTATATGGGCCAGCAGTACATTTAACTCGTTGGTCAGATGTACCACTTGAATTGCGTGATTCTGCTTTTGGTGGAAAAGCTGCAAACTTTAAACAGTGGATAGCATCAAAAGGTTGGAGCAATCCAGATGACCCAGTGTTTAAATATATGCGTGATAATGGATTTGGTCGTGCAGTTGTAGCAGATGACCGCCGTGCCGGTGGAATTTCACATATTGCTTTGCCAGAAGCAATTGGAGCGCCAGGTAGAGATAGAGCAGTTAATTCTAAAATTTCCAACATGATGCAAAATTCTAATGTTGAATATTTGGATGAAGAACAAAGATTAACAACAAGTGCTGAACGCCGTCGTGCTCGCAAAAACTTTATTAAAAAACAACGCAGTGGCGTAAATGATATACCAGTTTCTCCTTATTACAATAAGGAAAATTTGCAAGCAATAATTAACAATGGTATTGAAGATGCTGCAGAAAATCTTATTAGAGCATACGCTCGTTCCCATGCACACCTTGATGATATGTCAAACCGTATTGGTGCCCGTATTGATGCTACAGAGTCCATGGCGGTCAAACAACGCCTTGGGTATGGTACCTCTACAATAGATGCCAATGGTCACTCCTATACCCTTCCTAAAGTCTTTGAAGGGGCTTCATGGCTCCTTAGTAGAACATCTGGTGAACAAACATGGAACGCCCAAGTTGCCGCTCAAGAGATGGCTTTTACGGCTGGTATTGGTGCTAAGCGTGTTAGCCTTATTCAGCCAAATGACCCACGTTATTATGAGGGTTGGGCAAATATTCTTAATATGCATTTTCGTAACCCTGAAACTGGCAAATTAGACCCAGTTGTTGAAAAAATTATTGATGGTCAAGATGATGAAACCATTCTTGGATGGTTTAAATTACATGAGGGTAGCCTTTATGCAAATAATACCTACACTCGCGTAGGACAAGGCTACGGTTTTACAAAAATTAAAGGTGGCGAACTTGATGAAGAACTTATCAAAAAGATTCGTACTACCCGTGGGGCTGTTAAAGCCTATATCCCAGATGATGAAACAGCTACCCTTCTTAAATCTCTTAAAGATAATGGCAAGCCAGAAACTGGCGGTGCAATTCAAAAGTTTTTAGTTGACCGTTTTGGTAGTAACCCAGAAAATCTTACACCTCTTAATGGTTTGCTTGTAACAACCTCAAAAGAATATAAAGACCAAGAACGTTTAATTGATACAATTAATCGTCGTGTTATGCGTTTTCTTGGTTCATTGCCAGAAGATGTATTTGCACGCCATCCATTGGCGAGCGCAGTTTATGATGACCAGCTTCGTAAAAATATTGCAGCAATGTCTGCATTTGCTGGTGTAGATGGTTTAACTGCAGAAGAACTTAATCGTGCAGTTAGAGCAGCACGTGAAAAATCTAGACAAGAAGTTGAAAAAACTTTGTTTACGATTATTCGCAGAACTGGTGCATCATCTAGCCAAACAATGAAATTGTTATTTCCATTTTATGGAGCATTTGAAAATACGCTTCAACGTTGGGGTGGAATGGTTGCAGAAAATCCTGCAATTGTTGCAAATACTGCACGTACCGTTGCACAAGTTATTAATGGTCAAATGGTTGTAGACCAAAATGGAAATCAAATAAAAGATTTAACACAATTAACTAAAAATGCAAATTTGGTTATTCGTGTTCCACAAGGATTTATTGATTCATTACCCAAAGGCTGGCGTGATGTAGTACAAGATTCATTTAAAAATATTCGTATACCATTATCAAGTCTTGATGTAATTACCCAAGGTCAACCTGGCAATCCAGGTGTTGGGCCTTATGCAGTGCTTCCAGCATATGTAATTCTTAAAGATAAACCTGAATTAGAAAATGCTTTTTCAGTATTTTTTCCAGCAGGTATACCTCAAAGTGCAACAGATTTATTTGAACCACCTGTCCTTAAGCGTTTAATGACCATGTGGAAAAAAGATGATTTGTATGTACGTACATTTAATCAGATGCTTCGTTATGAAACATACCGATATAATACTGGAAAACGTACAGATGCTCCAACTATAAAAGAAGTTACATCTCGTACTAACAAATTTTATATGTTACGTGCATTAACTTCTATATCTATGCCATTTTCTGTAGCACCTGAGGTTGATTTTTACCGTCAACAATACTTACAGTTGCAACAAAAGTATGCAAACTATGTTGACCCAACAACTGGCAAGCCAGAATATGGTAAAGCAGATGCTGAGTTTTTATCAATGTATCCAGACTTTTTTGAAGCAACAGTAAGTCTATCAAAAAATGTTGGCGGTATTGAACCAAGCATAGCTACAGTAAGCAACCTTAAAAAGTTTGATAACTTAATGGCTATTTCACAACAAGCAGGCGACCCAGAACTTATTGGTTTTCTTGCTAACGATGGCGATAATAAATATACATTTAGCCAAGCTGCATACCAATGGTTATATGGACATGGTGCTGCACCAGGTTCTGGTTCTAGCTACTTACAAAATCGTAGTGCTGGCGACATTATTAAAGAAGCAAACATCAAAAAAGGTTGGACTGAATATCAAGCTTTAACAAAACAAATTGATGTTATTAAAATTCAAAATGGCATTACTTCCGATAGGGACCCACAATTAAAAGTAATAAATGATGCAAAAAAATTGTGGTTAAGGTGGCAAGCTAAAAATAATCTTGAATGGTATTCAGCTTATGCTGCTCCAGATAAAGCCAAATATGAACGTCGTGCTCAAATTCTTAACACTGCACTTCATGATAAAGCATGGATGGACCAAAATGGAAAACGTACAGTAGTTAAAAATATGGCTTTATATCTTGATGTACGTTCCCAAATGGCAAAATTATTAGACCAACGTGAAAAAGATGGTGGTTCACGTAACCTTAATGCTAAAAGCAATGCAGATTTAAATTCAGCTTACGACCAATTTAGAACACAATTAATTGCTGAATCACCTGAAACAGAAAGTTTTCTTAATCGCTACTTCGCTAATGATACGGTGGTAATCTAATATGACAGCAGCTCCTGATTTTGGTGCATTATTAAAAGCTGCTATTGCTGCTTCTGGCAAAACTACTGGTGGTAGTACTAGTAAAAGTTCTGTCAGTTCTGTTAGCACAGGTGTAGTTTTTACTCCAGCAGAAGCTAATAGTGCGGTTCAAAGTGTTTATCAACAATTGCTTGGGCGTAATGCTTCTGGTAATGATTATGCTAAAGCTTATTCTATTGCCATGGCTCAATCAAAAGATACAAGTACTTATGGTAGACAACAAGCAATTATGAATGAAGTAATGGCATCACCTGAATACAAAGCTCGTCAAGACAATAAATATTTAGATGCTATTTATAATGCTATATCTGCGGATGTTAGGAGAACCCGTCAATGAGTGTTGGTGCGGTTAGCAATCCACATTTAGTAAATCAAACTCCTTATTCTAGTGATATTAATGCTTCGTCTAATGCTCTTGATGAACTTAAAGCTAAACTTAGAGAAATAAAAAATACTTCTTCTGCTGAATATATTTCAACTAAAAAGAAATTTGTTGAAGAACAAACAAAATATAATGATTTAAAAAAGAAAGATTCTGATTATAGAATACAACAACAAAAATCTAGTGATAAATCTAAGGGTGATAAAAAACAAGTTGAATTAGATATTGCTCTTACCGAAGGCAATACTGAAAAAGCTAATCAAATTGCAAGAGATATGAAAGCACTTGGCTCCGTTCCAATGCAAGACGGAAAGCCAATGGTTGGCTTTGAACTTAAACCGAAAGTAGACCAAGCTGCTCTTGATAAAGCAGCAGCAGCTAAGGCTGCAGCAGAACAAGCAGCAAAAGATAAAGCAGCAGCAGCTCTTGCTGCAAAAAATAAAGCAGCAGCAGCAGCAGCTCTTGCTGCAAAAAACAAAATCAAAGGCACTGGTACTGGCAATGGTGCTGGCACGGGTAATCCACCACCAGCTCCTGGTAAAGATGATGGAAAAACAATTTGGGTAGATGCTTTAAAAGCAACTTTTGCTCATGGTCTTGATGGAGCACAACAAAAAGAAATAACAGGCATCCTTCAAAAAGCCAAAGATAATTCTTGGACAGAATCAACATTTATGGAAGCCCTTAAAGCCACATCATGGTGGCATGATACTGCTCCAACATTACGTGATTACTTTATTCAAACCCATGACCCACGCAATGCTGCTACATTTAAACAAACATTAACCAATAAAATTGATACTATCAATGCTTCAATGGCAAAACTTGGTATTACTATTGATGGTATAGATGCAGCTACTGGTAAGGTTATTGACAATAAAGGAAAAATTAAAGAACTTGCATCTCTTGCTTTACAAAATGGTTGGGATGATAACCAACTTGACCAATACCTTGCAAAAAAATCTGATTTAATTTTTACTGGTGGCGGTGCCATTGGTAGTTATGTAGACCAAATTAAACGTCAAGGACTTCTCTATGGCATATCATACGATAACAATTCTCTTGCTGCAATGCAGCGTGATTTGCTTGACCTAAAATCTGGAAAAGATGCACAATGGTATTTAAACAATATTAAACAAAAATCTATTGATGCTAACCCAGCTTTTGCTGCTTCTCTTAAAGAAGGTCGTACTTTGTATGATATAACAAGTTCATATAGAGATAAAATGTCACAACTTCTTGAAGTTGACCCAAGTAATATTACTTGGAATGACCTTATGAATAAAGTTAATAAACCAGATGGAACAGTTAGCACTCTTGCTGATTTTACTAAAACTGTTAAAACAGACCCAATGTGGCAGTATACCAAAAACGCTAAAGAAACTTACAGCAATATGGCTGTAGATTTGATGAAGCAGTTTGGATTTACAGGATAATGGCAAGATATAATGAACAAGATGACTTGATGTATGAAACAGATTATGGCAACCGCGGAAAAGAAACATCAACAACCGATGCATCTCAAGAAGAAACAACACCTTCACCATTTGTAGCTACAACAGGAAATGGCAAATTAAATGGACCATTTGTAACTACAACAGAAGATGGCGATGATGAACCACCCGATGAACCACTTCCAGGTCCTAAAGATGCTAAAGTTTATACAGCATCAGATGGCACAACTTTTACAGATGAAAATGCTTTTGCAACTTACGCTGCAAGTTTAATTGCTTCTGCTGCAAGTGGAAAAGCTAGTGATGCTGCAGCAGCATTGTTAGATGAACAAGACAAAATTTATCAACGTAGACAAGCAGAAGCAGATGAACAAAGAAAAAATGACAAACGTTTAGCAAATACTACTGCACTTGAAGATTTCAAAGCTAATCTTAAATTTGCTGGTCTTGATTCTTTGGCTGATGTAATGGATGAGTATATTAAACAAGATTTAACTGCTTCGCAAATAAAAATTAACATTCTTAAAACACCAGAATATGCACAACGTTTTCCTGGTATGAAAGCTTTACAAGATAAGAACATGGCTATCAATGAAGCTACATATATTTCAATGGAACGCGGTTATCAGCAGACATTGCGTGCCTATGGTTTAAACAATGATGTTCTTGGAACACGTGAAAGACTTGGTGGGCTTATTGCTAACCAAGTGTCACCTTCGGAGTTTGAAAGTCGTGTGTCTACAGCAGCAGATAGAGTAAGTAAAAATACTGATGTAATGGCTGCTCTCCAAAATTACTATCAAATTAGTCCAAGCACAGCGATTACTTGGTTGCTTGACCCTAAGGTTGGCATAGAACTTGTTAACAAAGAAGTTCGTGCAGCCGAAATTGGTGCTGCAGCAGACCAAGCAGGATTTAAAAATGTTGGTGCCGGAGTTGCCGAGTCATTTATCAATGCCTCTGGCAAACAAGATTTGACTGCTCTTAAAGCAGAATTTGGTAAAGCATTTAACTTTGCACAACAACAAGGTCGCCTTGAAGATATTGAAGGAACAGATAAGAGTGGCAATGATATATCTGCCATTAAAACAATTCTTGAACAAAATCAATCAGAGATGCTTCAATCTCAACTACGTGCTCAACGCGAAATATCACGCTTTAGTGGTAATTCTGGCTTAGGCACCATGTCACTTCGCAGCGAAAGCGGAGTATAAAAGAATCCCCACCCTGACCGACCAGCCCAGGGGGGAGTAAGAGTCTGGTAGCAATAGCCAATGTGGTTTCCCCAAATCATATTTGTGGATTGTGAATACAACTAACTAAGGGAGATAGGTAGATGGCTACCAATTACGAATACGATGACGAAGATGATTTCACAGAAGAATCTGGAGATGTCGTAAAGCAACTACGCAAGGTTAATCGAACATTAGAAAAACGTTTGAAAGACCTTGAACAAGAAGCAAATACGTTCAGAGTTCAAGCTCGTCAACGTACCGTCAAGGATGTTTTATCAGCAAAGGGTATCAATCCAAAAGTCGCAGCATTTATACCTCAGGACATTGATATGACAGAGGAAGCCGTGTCAGCATGGCTTGAAGAATACGGCGATGTATTTGGTGCAAAGCCAGCAGAACCTGACGATGTTCAGGAAAAAAATGTACCTGATGCAAGTGCACAATCAAGAATTAACAATGTTATTTCTTCGGGAACACCACCAAGTGTTGATGAAGATTCACTTTCCAAAATTCTTAATGCTGCAAGTGCTGCTGATTTAAGTAAAATCCTTGGTATAACAACTTATAACTAACAACTACCAATCACCAAGGAGGTGAACTATGGCTACAGTTTATACAGATACATCCGCTATTGCGGGTTTAATCAAAACTGCTTATGACCGCTATGTAGAGTTCGCGCTTCGTGCTCAACCATTGATTCGTTCAGTGGCAGACAAGCGCCCAGCTCAACAGGCGATGCCAGGTTCAAGCGTTGTATTCTCACTCTACAACGATTTGTCACCTGTTACATCGTCTTTATCATCAGAATCAACTGACCCAGATGCTGTTGCTCTGCCAGATGTTTCTACCGTTTCTGTTTCACTTGCTGAATATGGAAACGCTTCACTTGTAACTCGCAAGTTGCAGTTGTTCTCACTCTCAGATGTTGACCCAGCAGTTGCTGACATCATCGCGTTCAACATGGCAGACTCGCTAGACAAGATTGCAATGGAATCATTGCGCCAAGGAACCAACGTAATTTACGGTGGAAGCCGTACATCAACTGCAACAATTACAGCAACTGACACAATCACTGCTGCAAACATCCGTAAGGCTGTTGCTAAGTTGCGTTCAAACAAAGCTGTACCACGTGAAGGTGCACTTTATTGGTGCGGTATCCACCCAGAAGTTTCACACGACCTTCGTGCTGAAACTGGTGTTGGTGGATGGAATGACATGCACAAGTATGCAGAAACAGGTACAGGTCAGTTCTGGCCTGGAACCATTGGAACATTTGAAGGTGCCTACTTTGTAGAAACCCCTCGTATGTACCGTGGCGTAGATGGTGCTGACCAGTCAGCACTTGCTACAACTGCAGTAACTGTTGCTGCAGCATCTGCTGCATACACATTTGGTGTGGCTTCATCATCTGTTATCGCTACTTCTGCAGAAGCAGGAGATAAGGTTTCAGGTACAGGTATTGCATCTGGTGCAAAGATTACATCTTTGGTTACATCAGGTTCAACAACAACCATCACAGTTGACACAGCACACTCTGGTGCTGTTACAGCGACAACCACTATAACCGTAACTCCAGTGGCTGCTAACTACCGCACAATCCTTGCTGGAAAGCAAGCACTTGCTGAGGCAGTAGCGCAGGAACCAAACGTTGTTATCGGACCAGTCGTTGACCGTTTGATGCGTTTCCGTCCTATCGGATGGTATGGCGTACTTGGCTTCGCTCGTTATCGTGAAGCTGCTCTTTACCGCATTGAAACTGGTTCATCCATTTCTGCATAAAGAAACAGTAGTTGAGGGGGTGGGGCAACTTGCCCCCTCTCTATATTAATAAGGAGAAACCATGGCGCAGTACAGATTTGTACCACCTACAGTATTTGAAACACCTATGGGTTGGGATAGATTATTTATTCGTTATGGTATTCATCGTGGGGTTACTGTCATGATGATTGATGGACAGTATTCATCTTACCGCTTTCCTAGTCAAACTGAAATGGCTACAGCTTCAGAAGTTTATCTTGGTGGGCATGAATATATTATAGATGAAAAAACAAAAACAAGACTTACCGATTCAAATATTGGTGGCAACTACGGAAGTAATATAACAACAATATGAGTTTGCATAGAATACAAAAACATCCAGAGTTTGTTGAAGGATGTTTTGGGTGCAAAATAAGTACACTTGAATTAGGAACAGGCGATGCTGGGCGTGCTGATTCTATGTCACAAAAAAAATGGAATAGAGAACTAGACCTTTATAAGTCTGCCCGTAGGCAAGGAATACAACCAGCAGGAACTTCTAGCAAACAAATTCAAAAAGCAATAGATGATTCCAATAAAGTTGGCAAAGCTTTTGATGCCAACACTAATAGTTTTAAAGGATAGATATGACTGCCATTGTAGGTATTCAGGGAAAAGGTTGGGCTGTAATAGCTGCAGATTCCATGACTACGTATAATGACAAACCATATTATTCAAAAGATATTAATAAAGTTGTACGCAAAGGTGAGTATGTATTTGCTTTTGCTGGTGATGCTATTGCTGGAAATATAGCAGAGTTTTTATGGAATCCACCAAAGTTAATTAAAACAATGTCACTTAACGCTTTTGTACAATCCAAGGTATTGCCATCGCTTAGGTGGACAATGCTTGAGCAAGGTTATTCCCCAGATAAAACAAAAGATTCTGATTTTGGGTTTGATGCTCTTTTGTGTTTAAACGGAATTATTTATGAAATTGATGAAAGTTTTATGTGGTCACGTGATGACCGTGGATTATATTCAGTAGGTAGTGGAGGCGATATAGCCCTTGGTGCATTAGCCACTGGTTTTAATAGAACTTCTATAAAGTCAGCAGAATCTGCTGCACGTAAGGCAATAAGAATTTCTGCCGATTACACAATTAGTGTAGGTGGAAACATCAAAGTAATCACACAAAAGGGGAATAACATGGCAATGGCAAAAAAGAAAATTACACCAGCAATGAAGAAGAAGGCTTATGCAATGCAGGAAAAAGCTGAACCAAAAGCTACAAAAGCTAAAGAAATGAAAGCTGGTTTAGCAATGATGATGAAGAAAGGCAAGTAATCATGTGCACAACATGCGGATGCGGAAGTCCTCAAACAAATCAAGATGATAATTTTGGAACAGTAAATCCTTACGGAATCATGGGTTCAGAAGTTTATAAGCCAACAACCCTTGGTCAAAAGTAATGGCAGTTAAAAAGGGAATGGGTTTTGCTGCTGCTCAAAAAAACATTAGCAAAAAACAAGGAATCCCAATGAAAAATGCAGGAGCAATTCTTGCAGCAGGTGCACGTAATGCATCCACTTCTGCAAAAAAAGCAAATCCAAATCTTAAAAAAGTATTAGGAAAAAAGGGTAAGTAAATGGCAAAATCCCCAGCTTGGCAACGTAAAGAGGGCAAGTCACCTACTGGTGGATTAAATGCTAAGGGCAGAGCTTCTGCCAAAGCAGAAGGTCATAATCTTAAAGCTCCTGTTAAATCTGGAGATAACCCACGCAGAGCATCTTTTCTAGCCCGTATGGGCGGTATGCCTGGGCCTGAACGCAAACCTAATGGAGAACCTACACGCTTATTGCTATCGCTTCAAGCTTGGGGTGCATCATCAAAAGCAGATGCTAAATCAAAAGCTGCTGCTATTTCCAAAAGAAATAAAGGAAATAAATGAAAAAAGAAGTGTGGGATACAAAAAATCCTAATAAAAAATCTACACCATTATCACCTGCTGCTAAAGCATCAGCTAAAGCTGCTGCTAAAAAAGCTGGTAGAAAATATCCTAATCTTGTAGATAATATGAGAGCAGCACAAAAGAAAGGCAAGTAATTATGGCAACTGGATATGTAGGAAGCACGCTTGTAGCTGAGTTAAATAGGCTTGGTAATGCTGGTACATATCCAGCCCGTACTGCTTTTCTTGAAGAAGCTGGTGCTGCTAATCAATGGCTTAATATAAATTGGCATACAACAGTTCATGCTGTAGTTAGTTCTCCAACCACTGGTGTTTATGCACCAGGAACAACAGGTGCCGATGGTGGTACTGGTGTTGGTGCAACTATTACTGCAGCAACAAATGGAGCTGGTTACACAGTAGATGGACACGCCATGGCATTAGGTGAACGTGTTGCATATATTGCTAATACAGATTCTAAGACTAATGGAATTTACATAGTAACAAGTCTTGGTAGCGCATCAACTAAATGGGTAGTAACTCGTTCAACAGATTACGACAATGGAACACGTGCTGCAATGGTTTCTATTGGTGATTACTTTGGTCCAATTCAAGCAGGAACTGTAAACATTGGAAAGTATTTTCGTATGAACGCCACCGGAACTGGAGTTAATGGTTCCATTGTTATTGGAACAGACAACATTACTTTTGGAGAAATATCTCAACCAGTTTTTCCAGCACAACTTGAAACAGTACATGCCCTTAATTTAAAAGCAGACCCACTTCGTACTCCAGCAAACTTCAAAGGGTTTAATGCAATTTGCAATGAACTTGCTGGCACCGTTAACACTGCACCAACAGCAGCATTAAGGAGCATAAATATATGAGTACGCTTGAACAACTTACTGACCGTGTTGAAACATTGCTTCATGGTTTTACTATGAATACAGAATCAACAACTTGGCTTACTGGTGCTGTTACAAATGCAACAACAACTACATTATCTTTATCTGATGCAACAGTAGTAAGCCGTGGTTTTTTGCAAATTGATGAAGAAATTGTTTATGTATCTTCAATTAGCAGTGCTGATAACACAGCAACACTTGCCCCATGGGGCAGAGGACAACGTGGAACAAATGCCACAACACATGCAAATTTATCTAAGGTAACAGTTTCTCCACTTTACCCACGTTATGAAATTAAAAAAGCTATTAACAACACTATTGATGCTATGTATCCACAAGTATTTGGTGTAGGTGCATATTCATTTTCATACGTTGCAGCAAAAACAACTTACTCTTTACCAGTGGCTGCTGAACAAATTCTTTCTGTAACACATTCCGTTATTGGTCCATCTAAAGAATGGCTGCCAGTACGTGCATGGCAAATTGATAGAACTGCTAATCCAACAGCATTTGGAGATGGAACAGCATTTGGTCATAGCCTTAGCGTTTACTCACCAATTGTTCCTGGACGTACAGTTAACGTTGCCTATGCAAAGCGCCCAACTTTATTTGATATTAGTACTACAGCATCTACGTCACAAGAATTATCAACTGTAACTGGTATGCCATCGTATGCAGAAGATGTTGTTCTTTATGGTGCAGCTTTTCGTATGGTATCCATGATTGACCCAGCACGTATGGGTCCACTTTCTGCAGAAGCAGATTTAGTTGATAATCAACGTGGTTCAAAAACAGGAGAAAATTCTGCTCGATTTCTTTTCAATATTTATCAAACCCGTTTGGGCGAAGTTGCTGACAATTTACGCCGTCAGTACCCAATTCGTTCCCACTACCAAAGATAGGTAAACCATGGCAGCAGGCGACCCAGGCACACGAAAGCGGAATTATTCCGCTACTGCAGTTCAGACTACACTCAATGGCTCAATGTCGGCAGCTTCAACTGGCGATGTAACAACAAGCGTATCTGTTTTATCCATTAGCGGTTTTCCAGGAACATATCCGTACACACTTATTATTGCTCCAGATACTTCTAAAGAAGAAGTAGTTACTGTTACTGGAGGTGTTGGAACAGCACTTAACATGGTGCGTGGTCAAGATAATACTCCTGCAGTAGCACACGCTGCTGGTGTATCTGTTCGCCATGGTGTATCTGCCCGTGAGTTTAAAGAATTACAAACACATATATCTGCTCGCGGTGTTGATACCGATACTGCTTTACTTAACAATGTTGATAGCCATGTACACGGAATTGTTACTGGCGAAGGCGATGTAGTTGGAACATTAAAAAATCAAACTCTTAGTAATAAAACTTTTACTGGTTCATTTACAGCCAGTACTGCTACATTTGTAAGCCCAACACTTACTACGCCAACAATTAATGGCGGTACTATTACTAGCATTTCTGCCCTTACTGGTCTTGTAAGTTCTGGACTTACCCTTACATCTGCTACACCTAAATCATACGTAGATGCAAAAGTTGCATCTGCTACTGGATTTAACGCTGTATATCTTGGAGCCTATGCATCTGCACCTACAACAGATAATGCTGGTGGCACGCTTGTAGTTGGAACTCTCTACTTTGACACCGTTGCTGTATTGATGAAAGTATGGAGTGGTACATCATGGGGCAATATTGTAACTGGAGCGCAAATATTTCGTTACAAATATACAGCAACCAGTGGTCAAACAACTATATCTGGTACAGATTTAAACGGACAAACATTATCTTATGTAGCAGGTTTTGAATTATTTTATTTAAACGGTGTGCTTCTTGTCCGTGGTACAGATTACACAGCAACTAATGGAACAAGTATTACTGGTATTGCACCAATGCTTGTTAATGACATTATTGAAGTAATGGTACTTTCTCAATTTAATCTTTCTAATGGTTTAACTACATCATCATTTACTGCCAAAGGCGACATGATTATTGGTACTGGTACCAATACACAAAGCACTCTTATTGTTGGTGCCGATGGTTATTATTTAAAAGCTGATTCAACAACAAGTACTGGACTTCGTTGGGCACCAGTTATTCCTTATTCACTTCCATCACAAACTGCAAACACTAATAAATTTTTATCAACAAATGGAACTATTGAATCATGGTCAAGCATTACTCTTGGTTCAACAACAGTTGGTACATCTGCTGTAACAACTATTGTTGGATTAACAAAACTTCAATCAGTTGCTTATACGCAACTTGATGCAGATAGTAAAGAACTAGATATATCCCTTATGTGTCTTATGGGCGCTTACTAATAGAAAAGGTAGTAATTAATGGCTACAACAACTAGGGCGCTGTTCCGTGGAGCAGCAACCACATCAACATCAACAACACTTTATACAGTACCAACTATTGCAACATCAACTGTTGTTACAAATATAGTAGTTTCTAATACAGCAGCATCTACTTCTACAGTAACCATTGCTATTGATGGTGTTAATTTATTACCTACAGTAAACATTGCTGCTAACTCTGTAGCAACTTTTGATATGAAACAAGTTATTCCTGCAAATAACCCAGTAAAGATAATTACTGGTGGAGCTTCAACAACTGCAGTAACAATTCACATTAGTGGGGTGGAGATAGTCTAATGGCATCAACAACATTTCCTTTAGCAGCTTCTAGCGTAGTTGCGCCACGCGATTTAACTTTACAGCAAACTATTACATCTGGAACCTCTGTAACAATTCCTGCTGGTATAACTTGGGTATACGCAGTTGTTATAGGTGGTGGAGGTAGCGGTGGCGGTGGAGCAGGCGGTGGAGGAGTTAACT
>Ga0114960_10000318_pt1 | contig 40063 bp, 18 predicted proteins | sample C_130625_MF_Meta_FD_92637 | JGI IMG/M metagenome (GOLD analysis project Ga0114960, IMG submission 92637) | Freshwater microbial communities from Lake Croche, Canada to study carbon cycling - C_130625_MF_MetaG | ecosystem: Environmental > Aquatic > Freshwater > Lake | place: Lake Croche, Canada...
GGCGATGAAACAGTACAAGACAAGAAACTTCCCGAACCTAATCTAGCACAAAATGCCGCTACAACTAATGAAGCCGCACAAGACAAAAAAGTTCCTATTGCTGAACCTAATCTAGCACAAAATGCCGCTACAACTAATGAAGCCGCACAAGACAAAAAGGTAGTAAGTGGCGATCCGCCGTATGATCGTAAGATGGCTGATGCAGAGTATACTAATAATTTAATTCCTACTTCAGGAGAACGCGGCCCACAAGGATTGACAGCACCAAAATTAGACGCACAATCACAAAAGACACAACAAGATGCTGCGAACACAGCATCTGCTGATGATTGGCGTGTAAGATTAAGTTTAGCGCCAAAAGCAACTTATCTTTATAAAAACAAAGGTAAAGAAGGTATACTATTGCCATTAGCAGCAACTGATGGAGTTATATTCCCGTATACTCCGTCAATACAAGTTCAATATGTGGCTAGTTATGATCCAACTGAAGTAACACATAGCAATTACAAATTCTTCTCTTATAGAGGCAGTGCGGTTGATTCGATTAACATAACATGTGAATTTACTGCTCAAGATACTAAAGAGGCAGAATATCTATTAGCGGTAATACATTTTTTCAGATCCGTAACAAAAATGTTCTATGGAAAAGATCAAAATCCTAAAAACGGCACACCTCCACCATTATGTTATTTGAGTGGGTTGGGCACATACCAATTTGATAAGCATCCATTGGCAATAACTGGATTCACTTATTCATTACCAACAGATGTAGATTATATTAGGGCACAAAGTGCTAGTCCACCGCCTGGAGTAAGTACTGCCCCTTCAAATGTTCCGTCTAGTAATAGTAATAGTGTATCAGGTAATCGTGCTCAGGCTGCTGGACTATCGCCGGGAGCACTTGCTAATCCGCCAGTTTTTGATTCAACCAAAGCACAAAAAAATAAACCTACGTATGTACCTACAAAAATAAGTATTACTGTAACGGCAGTACCAATTGTAACAAGAAATGATATTAGCAATAATTTTAGTTTAGCAGAATATGGCACAGGCGCATTGTCAGGTGGAGGAATTTGGTAATGGCAACAAACAGTATATACCCACAATCAAGCCCGTACTATAGTACCGGGGTAGTAACTAATCAATTTTTAGATGTGATGCAGAATCGTCCAATACCCATGCAAACAAGTGATATATATTGGGAGATAAAACAAGTATATGAATATCGTCCAGACTTATTAGCATATGACTTGTATACTGATAGTAGATTGTGGTGGGTATTTGCGAGTAGAAACCCAAACACATTAAAAGATCCTTATTTTGATTTTGTTGCTGGGTTGGGTATATACTTGCCTAAGTTAGATGTGATAGTACAAGCGTTGGGTATATAAGATATGTACGATGGTCCTAAAGTAACGGTCAATGGATATACATTTGTAGAAACCGGCGGCGGCAATGTCATTATGTATGGGCCCGGCATACGCAGTGCTGGATATGCTGTTGGCCCAGCTAACAACCTGTCTCCTGCTGATTTTGCTAAATTAATAGATAATCCAAATAATGGACCTGAGGCAACAGCAGCAATTACTGCGTTTTCTAATGACGCTCAATCTGTAGGTTCAATCTCGGCAGGTCTTAAAGCTGCGTCACAACCACCTACTCCCAACCCAGACGCACCTAAAGTAGAAACGACAGAACAGCAAGCCCCAACCCCGCAAACAGAACAGCAAAACAAACAATATGTCAACTCTGGCGGAGCCAATGATGACAAAGGTAATGCTCCGGCCGCCGGACAAAATAACAATACAACAAATACAAATGCTTCTACGGGATTACCTGCTCCAGCAATTTCTACACCCACTACACAGGGCGCGGACAAAGAAGTAACCAAATTAAAAGGTGTAGAAGTCTCTGTTAAAGACACATTTAAATTACCTGGCAGAAGATTACAAAATCCACTAGGTAATTTTAGTAGCTATACATATCAAATATCATTATACATGATAACACCTGACGCATATAAAGCATTTGTGGCATCAGGAAGAACTGATATAAATGCGGTTGATAGTGCAGCTGGAGCAGCTAGAGAAGTAGCAGCAAACATAGCAACAAGCAACAACGCCCCAACTAGAACAGGTGAATTAGCCAATGGCAATACAGGAGGCAGCGGATCTCCTCCCCCACCACTAACTGCCAAAGCGGCCTCTAATTCTACCCCCGTGGGCGGAGCATATTTAATTGCTCAAAGCGGTGGTGTTAACTCAACAGAAAAACGTGCTCCGGGTTTTGATACAGATTTCTTTATGGATGAGTTAAAGATAACACAATACTTGAATACTTCTTCTGCTGCCAATGCAGCAGATTTTAGTTTTACTATTACTGAACCGTATGGATTTTCTTTTACTACAAGATTGCGTAAAGCAAATGATGCGCTAGCAGCAATCACCAAAGCAAAAAATGCTACTGATGTAAAGAATCCATCAAGACAATTTTTTGTATTAGGAATTAGATTTTTGGGATACGACCAAGACGGCAACATAATTGATCCTAAAAAAATACCCGGCGCTGATGGAGACCCTACTGGTAATTCGTCTGGATTATATCAACGATATTTTGATATAATGATTAAAGAATTTAAATTTAGTATTACAGGCAAAACAGTAGTATACAACATAAAAGCTGCCCCAGTTAGTGATATAGCGGCACTCGGAACAAAAAACGGTATTGTTGGACCTGATACAACCGTGTTTGGTAAAACAGTAATGGATGCTTTAATGGGCGCCGACCGAGCAGGAACTAAACCGGGTGAACAAGCATCTACTACCCCAGCACAAACAGGCACTCTTGGTTTACTTACTAAATTAAATAGAGAAGAAAAACAAAAAGAAACGAATGGCGATATTGATATAGCAAATGAATATTCTATAAACTTTGTGGGTGCCGAAGAGGGCCCCGATTCCTACGATTCTATTAGGGATGCTGAACTTATAAGCCAAAATGATTTAGATAAAAGAAAATGGGCAATGAATCCCAATATCACCAAGACTGATGAATCTAATGAAAGCAACGCAGAAAGTTTAGTACCGGATGATTCAGTAAGATCAATAGCAATTAAAAATGGTACCCCAATTATACAAGCAATTAATTCAATCATTTTACAAAGTAGTTTTATAGAAGGTACATTAAGAAGAATCTACACCTCTACTACTGCGCCTGACGGAACAAAAAAAGAATATGCTGCTAATGGGCAGGGCCCCGATAATAAAGATTCTGAAGTGCCAGCAATACGTTGGTATAACCTTAGTCCGCAAATTGAAATAAAAGGATGGGATACTAAAAGAGGAGATTGGGCATATAAAATTGTCTATAATATACAACCATATGATACCCCAATTGTAATAAGTCCATACGTAAACAAACAACGAAAATATTACGGGCCACATAAACGTTATAGTTATTACTATACTGGTAAGAATTCTGAGGTGTTAGCATACCAACAAGAAATGAACAATAATTATTTTATTACTGCGACCCCGGGTATTAAACCTACAAGTTCATCACAGGGCGGCGCGACGGACGTGCCAATAAAAATAGGGTTACAGCCACAAGAGCAACCTGATCAAGGTAAATTGGGCCCAGGCCTGGAAGCACAAAATTCATATATGACAAGTTTATATGATCCTGGCGCATATGCTATGGCAAAGGTACAGATATTAGGAGATCCAGATTTCTTAATGCAACCGTCAGCAGTGGGTATAAATGCTTTGTATAAACAATTTTATGGGGTAGACGGGTTTACTATAAATCCAAATGGTGGACAAGTTTTTATAGAAATTGATTTCAAAGAACCAGTTGATTATGATAACACCAACGGACAATTAAGTATTAACGAATCAATTTACTTTTGGAAATATCCGGCTGATGTACAAAAAGATATTCAAAAACGTGGTGGCGGTGTAAGTTACACTGTTAAAACTGTTACTAGTACTTTTAGTAAAGGTAAATTTATACAAGATTTAGAATGTAATATCAATACGTTCTCTGATCCAGGCGAACCAGATGAGCAAGGAAGACAAGCAAACGCTGAAGCAGCAGCTAATGCCGGATTTGTTCAAGCACCGGGTGAAAGGGCAAGAAGTGGCATTACTGCCGGCCCTGCAACAACGGCAAACGGTACTGCTACTACTTTAAATACAGGGTTTGCGAGTAGTGCTGCTACATCATTACTTGTTGATGCTAATCAATCGGCTGCCGAGGTCTCACGGCTTACTAATATGGGCACTAATGCTCTAAACAATGTCGCAGCTGGGACATTGGGAACGATACAGACTAAACTTGGACCAGTAGCAGATAACTTTGGACGAGGATAACAACTAATTTATATATGGCAACAAACGAATTTAAACCAAGAGGTGAATCAAAATCAACTAAGCCCGGCGCCGGTGGCGGCGTACTGCGTAATACCCCTACCTTAGGTATTGTAAAAAATAATATTGACACTACCCGCGCTGGTAGAATACAAGTATATCTAGCAGACTTTGGTTCAATTAATCCAGACGATAGTAGTAGTTGGGTAACAGTAAGTTATCTAAGTCCTTTCTTTGGCAATACAATGTCACAAGGCGGCACTAAAAAAGATGATTACGGAAGTTATACTAAAAATCCAATGTCATACGGCATGTGGGTTAGTCCACCTGACATAGGTAGTACTGTAGTTTGTATTTTTATTAATGGTGATCCAAACTACGGATACTATATAGGTGGAGTTTTACCTCCTGAATTATTACAAATGGTTCCTGCCATTGGATCATCAGCAGGTGAAGTAACATTTAACAAAGGGGAGTCAAATAGTTATGGCGGAGCAACTAAACTGCCTGTAACTAATATAAACACTAACAATAATGATATTACAAATACTTCAAAATATTTAAATGCTGCTAAACCATTACATAGTTATTCGGCTCAAATATATTTTCAACAAGGTTTAATTAGAGATCCAGTTAGAGGACCAATATCAAGTAGCGCATTACGTGAAAGTCCCTCACGAGTTGGGTGGGGAGTAAGCACCCCAGGCAGACCAATTTATCAAGGTGGCTATACAGATTCTACCATACGTCAAAATTTAGATAAACCAGCAGCATCTTTAAAAGTTGTTTCACGTAGATCAGGACACAGTATTGTCATGGACGACGGAGATGTAGACGGAAAAGATCAGTTGATAAGACTTAGAACATCACTTGGACATCAAATATTGATGAGTGATGATGGTCAAACATTGTTTATTGTTCATGCTAACGGACAAAGTTACATTGAGATGGGAAGAGAAGGTACTATTGATATGTACGCTATGAATAGCGTAAACGTTAGAACTCAAGGTGATTTAAACTTACACGCTGATAACAATATTAATATTAATGCTAAAAAAGATTTAAACATACAAGCCGACAATATAAAAATAAATGCTGAAACTGATATATCATATCGTTCAGGCGGCAACTTTAGTGGTTATACAATTGGCAAATATACAATAAAAGTAGATGGGTCAATGAGTATGAGTGCAGGTGGCGAAGGTTCATATGCTGCCGGTCAACTAATGTATATTAATGGTAGCAAGATTAATTTAAACACTGGCGCTACATCAGTTACTCCGGCAGTTGTACCTAAAATACCTATTGTAGCACATACTGATACATTGTTTGATGCTACTAAAGGATGGGCAGCATCGCCGGGTTATTTGTTATCTATTGTTAGTCGTGCCCCGGCTCACTCACCGTGGGCAAGTGCTGGACAGGGTGTTAATGTTACAGTAAATAGTAATAGTAGTGGAGCATTTTAATGGCAAGAAGCACAGAATTATTAGATAGTCAAAATTATACCAACGCGGTAAAATTGCCACCTCCTAATCCAGTATCTCCTGCTACACTATCTACAGTGCCTGCTGTAGGAACGGTGAGTGCTTCAATGAATCCTGGAGTATCTGCAGGTATGATTGGGGCAGCGGCAAGTCAAGCAGCAGGTGCATATCCAAGTGTTACCGGTCTTGGTTCAGCAGTTATAACTGATTCAACCGGTACTATTACTGCTGGTGTTGGTATGTTAGCAAAGACACCTAAACAAATGGAAGCAGCGGGAATATTAAAGCCGGGGTCAGCTGCATTAATTACCGGATTAATTCAACAAGGAATGCCGGTTACAGCAGCGATGACAAATAATTTGTTTACTGGTTTACCGGGTGCTGAAACTTTAAAAACATTTGTTAATAATATTCCTGCTCAAGCAGCATGTCAAATAGTTAATTTACAGCAAGCACAAACTGCTATGATGATGACCGGAGCAATATCTGGGAAAGAACAACCCGGACTTGTTGCGGGAATAATAAATTCAGCAGCACAACTTGGAGTTAAAGCCACTAGCGCATTCCTACAGAGTACAGTAAATGTACAATCAGCTCCTCCACCACCTCCCATGACAGGTGGTACGGCCGTCTCAACTGGAAGTAGTTTGCGTGATTCTGGGTTAGGGAGAGCCGCATAATGGATATCCCTTCAGTAACTTCTTTGGCTAATGTAGCATCAACTATATCTGCCGGTAATTTTGCCTCAAATATGGCAACAACTGTAACCGGTGGATTAGGATCTATTACTAACGGAATAGCAGGCATGCCAAATCCTAATGCGTTGTTGTCAGGCGCTGGTGCTGATCTTACTAGTGGAGTAACTGGAGCAGCAGCCAACTTATTAGGCGGAGCAGCAGGCAATTTAACAGGCGCGGCAAGCAACTTATTAGGGGGAGCAGCAGGTAATTTAACAGGTGCGGCAAGCAACTTATTAGGGGCCGCTGCTGGCAAGTTACCGGGGGGAGCAGGCGGCGCATTAGATTTATTGAAAGGTAAACTCCCCGGCATAAAGTTACCTGAAATTACAGGATTAGCTGGAGCACTAGACGCTGCCAAAGGAATATCAGGATCAGCATTTGGTGCAATAACAAACTCATTTAAATCATTTACTCCCGGAATACCTCAAAACTTAACATCAATCGCTAAAAAGAATGCCGATCTATCAGCAGCAGCAGACGCAGCAAGCGCCGCGGCAGGTGGATTAACAAGTGGATTAACAGGCGCAGCAGGGGCACTAGCCGGAGCAGCAGGTGGATTAACAGGCGCAGCAGGGGCAGCATTAGGGTCAGTAACAGGTGGCGCATCAGCACTTGCTAGCGGAGTAAGCGCATTAGCCGGCGGACAATCAGCCATAGCTTCAGTAACTAATTTTGCATCCGGCAGCGTAAGTGGGGTCACTGGAACACTAACCAATGTTAGCACATTGGCAAGTACATTATCCACTAGCGCATTGAATCAAGTCAGTACCGCTACTGCTTCATTAGGTGGAGCCGCTGGACTACTGACCGGCGGGGCATTAACAGGCGCAGGCGCTGCTTTGGCAGGCAATTTAACAGGAGCAGCAAGCAATTTGTTAGGCGGAGCAGCAGGTAATTTGACAGGCGCAGCAAGCAAACTATTAGGTGGAGCAGGAGCAAATTTAACAGGCGCGGCAAACAAACTATTAGGTGGGGCAGCTGGCGCTTTGGATGCATTAAAAAACGGCGCAGGTGGATTGACAGATATGGCAAAAGGTCTTGCCGCAGGAAAATTAGGGTTAGCTTCACTAGCATCAATGGGTTTATCAGGTAGCGCATCAGCCGCTTTAGCAGCTAGCATGAATTCATTAAGCGCATCAAGTCCCTTTCCAATTAAAATGCCACAAGTTGCTGTTGGTACAGTTGATAGAAGTGAGTTAGTTGCTGCTGCTTCAGTTGCGTTGGGTAATCCTATAATCCCGGCACCAAATTATGCTGCCCCTAGCAGTGAGGAACTAAAAGCCCAACTAACTCGACTAGAAAATGTACAAAAGTTACGAGAAGATTATTCTGCTGCGGTAGAAAAATTTAATGCTGCTTTTGCGATAAGACATCCAGAAGCTAAGGCTGCGACGGCCGAGTATAGAGAAGCCAAAGCTAACTTACCTGAGGGTGATCCGGAACGTGAAGCAATATATGCCCGTAACAAACCTATTATTAATAGTTTTGTTATATGGGAAAAAGACGAACGTGCCAAACTTGAGGTAATGAGAAAAGCATGGTTAGATGCTCCTACACGTTAACCAAACATAAATATTATATAGGATAAATCATGCCATCATATATTGGATTCAGCACACTACACGCAAATAAACCAAAATCTACTAACCTGCCTGCGTCTCCGCAGGGAGGGGTTGGATCAACAATTGGACCAGTTAATGTTGGTAATAAATTTGCTTTATATGATACACCATTGGTTATACAAGACTTTATCAACGCATTAAATATTCAACAAGGGCAAAAAGTAGGTAATCCTGGCTATGGAACAACACTTTGGAGTTTCGTATTTGAACCAAACACTTTGGATACTCAGTTTCAATTAGAAAACGAAATTCGTAGAGTAGCAAATCAAGACCCTAGAATGGTAGTAAATTCAGTGAATGCTTATCCTCAAGAAAATGGAATATTAATTGAAGTTGAAATGGCTATCAGCCCGTTTAATCAAGCACAAATGTTAAGCGTGTTCTTCAATAACGCTACTAATAGCGCAGTACTACAATAAAGCTAAAAAACCCTGGTTCTCAGGTATGATAAATACTTAAAAGAGAATACTTATGGCTACAAGTTCAAGACAATCAGCATTATTTGGGGTAAATGACTGGAAAGCCATTTACCAAACTTTCCGTGAGGCAGATTTTAGAAGCTATGATTATGAAACCCTACGCAAAAGTTTCATAGATTATTTGCGTCAATACTACCCTGAAACATTCAATGACTATATTGAATCCTCAGAATTTATCGCTCTACTTGATGTTATGGCGTTTATGGGACAAGGTCTTGCATTCCGTAACGACCTAAACACCCGCGAAAACTTTATTGATACTGCTGAACGTAGAGACAGTGTTATCAAATTAGCTAATTTGGTAAGCTATACCCCTAAGCGTAATTTAGAATCACAGGGTTATTTAAAAGTAACTAGCCTTCAAACTACACAAAACATTTCAGATTTGAATGGATTCAATCTAAGCAATACACCGGTATTATGGAATGATCCAGCTAACCCATCTTGGTTAGAACAGTTTAACACAATTATTAATGCAGCACTAATCAATACGCAACGTGTTGGGTTACCGGGAAATTCAGCACAAATTCTTGGTGTAAAAACTGACGAATATACTTTACAAATTCCAGCCGGCAGCTTGCCAGTCATACCGTTTAATTCAATTGTTAGTGGATTAAACATGAATTTTGAATTATGTAGCGTAACTACAGTTGGTGAAAATTATGTTTATGAAATACCACCTGCGCCTACAAACAGATTCAATATGCTATATCGCAATGATAAATTAGGATATGGTAGTCCAAACACAGGATTTTTCTTTTACTTTAAACAAGGTTCATTGACTAACTTTGATTTTACATTACAACAACAAATAGCTAATCAAGCAATTGATATTGATATTCAAGGTATTAATAATTCTGATACATGGTTATATGAAATAAGCAGAACAAACGGTGCGTTTGGACCATGGACAAAAGTAGATAATATATATGCGGATGCATATCTTCAAACTGAAAATAGTGTTAAGAAAATCTTTTCAGTTAACAGTAGATTTAACGACCAAGTAACTTATATATTTGGTGATGGTGTGTTTAGTGAGATACCAGTTGGTAACTTTAGAGCATATGTTCGTGCTGGCAATGCATTAACCTATACTATACAGCCTACTGAAATGCAAGGACTATCAATATCATTTAATTATGTAAGCAGAGTTGGTCGTCAAGAAACATTAACGTTTGGTTTATCTTTACAAGTTCCAGTATCAAATGCTCAAGTACGTGAATCACTTGCTGATATTAAACAACGTGCGCCAAGTCGTTACTATACACAAAATCGTATGGTTAATGGAGAAGATTATAATAACTTCCCGTATACACTGTATAGTTCAATTATCAAATCAAAGGCTATTAATCGTAGTAGTGTTGGTGTAAGTAAAAATTTAGATTTACTTGATCCAACTGGTAAGTATAGTAGCAGTAATAGCTATGCCAATGACGGTGGAGTTTGGTTAAATGATACTGAAGGCTACGCCCTACTTACAATAAACAGTTTAAGTGACATCACAACATTTTTGAATAGCACGTTGTCTGCTATATTAGAAGATAATAGGTCTTTACAATATTATATTCAAAATTATCCTAGATATGCTATTGGCCCAACAATTACTGAACAGAGTACAGCAGTAACTGATCCAAATGAATCTGAAGTCTATTGGCAAACAAGTACAGTCGATGCTAATAGTTCTACTGGATATTTTTATGATATTCTTAATTTAGCAGATACTCCAATTCCAGTTGGTACTTATTCAACGTATAATACAAAATATATAACAAAAGGTGCTCTATTAAAATTCATAGCACCATCGGGTTATTATTTTGATACCAACAATAGATTAGTAAGTGGCGTTGCTACAGCATCTAATAAATCATATATGTGGACCACTGTGTTAAATGTAATTGGTGATGGATATAATAATGGATTAGGTCAATTTGCAAACGGCACCGGCCCAATAACAGTTAATGGATATGTTCCATCTGCTGCTCAGTTAATAGTTGTAATCCCTTCATTTGATAACGCATTGCCAAATACTGTTATTAATGAAGCTACAGTTAGATTAGATTTACAACAAAACTTTTCACTAGTGTTTAATAACTCATTAACTATCGCACAGCAACGCTGGAGTGTACAAGCATATAATAACTCTGCTTATTTTGTTAATTTTGAAAGTGTAGGGTACAACAGATATACCGTAACATATAGGTCATTGGCTTATTATTTTGGTAGTGTAGCAGATACTAGATTTACATACGAAGCAGGTAAACTAGTATATGATCCGTTTTCGGGAATAATTTTACAAGATTTTGTAAATGTTTTGGCTACTAATACGCAACCCGGCTCAAATTATCCATTAACTCAGCCAGTGAAGGCAAGTATAATTGGTCAAACTATTGAAACTGATGGCTACGTAAATGATTTTGAAGTTGAAATTGCTAGTATAGATGTTAATAACAGAACAGTAATAGAAAATCCAGACTTCTTTAATGAGGTTACAGGATATGTGACCGGTAATACTAATATTGGTATATACACTTTCTTTGAACAGATACAAGATGCGGTTAATTTAACTAGAGCAGAATTAATATCATCATCCACTGTGATATATCAATATGCCACAGCTAGCCAAATTGAGATTGTAAAATATGAATATCCAGAAGGACAATTATTTTACGCATACAATGAGACAGATGCTGCTGGACTACATAATGTATTTTACATTACAGTACAAGATCCAATGATTAATACTCCATATTATACTTTAGTTGTACAACCGCAATATAGTATGAGACCAGGTCGCCAAGGCTTACAATTCCAATATCGTCACAATAGCAATAATACTACACGAATTGATCCTGCTACAACAAATATTATTGATTTATATGTAGTAGAGCAAGCATATTATACTGCTTATCAAAATTGGATACAAGACATAACCAATACTGTTCCTATGCCAGCACGACCAACTATTAGTGATTTAACAACTGAATATAGTCAACTACAAGATTTTAAAATGTTAAGTGATAGTGTAATTGTTAATAGTGTAGTGTTCAAACCATTGTTTGGTCCTAAGGCAGCAGCAGCATTACGTGGCACAATTAAAGTTATTAAAAATTCTAATACCAATGCTAGTGATAGTGAGATTCGTAGTGCTGTACTAACACAAATGGATAATTATTTTAGCATTAATAATTGGAATTTTGGTGATACATTCTATTTCAGTGAATTGAGTGCTTATATACATAATCAAATTGGTGAATACGTTAGTTCTTGCGTATTAGTACCAAACGACCCGACACTACATTTTGGAGATTTGTATGAAATCAAATGTATGCCTTACGAAATATTCGCTAACGCAGCAACATCTAATGATGTAATTGTTATTGCGGCATTAACACCCGCCGAATTACAGATAGCATAAGTAATATATAACATAAAGATTTTCAAAGATGGCAACAAGAATTAGAACATTAAATTTTCTTCCAGATATATTTAAAACCGAAACCAATGCTCAGTTTTTAGCAGCAACACTAGACCAACTAGTTGCTCAACCTAATACTAAAAAGATTGAGGGTTATGTAGGGAGTAAATTTGGATATGGAGTTAATGCCAAAGACTATTATGTTACTGAACCAACTAAAACTAGAACAGATTACCAATTAGATCCGGGTGTTGTTTTCTTAAAAGAAAATGAATCTGTTGCTAAAGATTTTATTAGTTATCCTGGGATAGTTGATGCTTTGACGATTCAGGGTGGTATAACTGCTGATAACAATAGATTATTCAATAGTCAATTTTATTCATGGGATTCGTTTACTAATTTAGATCCAATAATCAATTTTAATCAATACTATTGGATACCAGAAGGTCCGGAACGTGTAGTAGTAGCAGCTAATGTTATCTATAACACTTCAAATTATATTATACAAGATGAATCAACATATTACTTGATATCATCAGAGACTAATCCAACCCCGTCGATTAATCCATCATTGACATTATTACGCGGTGGCACATATACATTTACTGTAAATCAACCTACTCAATTTTGGATACAGGGTGAGCCAGGTATAACTGGTTTTAGTAGTACACAACATAATGTACAAACTAGAGATGTTTACGGAGTTGAAAATAACGGGGCAGCACAGGGTGTTATAACATTTACTGTACCTGAAAAGAACGCATTATCTGATATTAACTTCCCAGGAAACAACACCGTTGATGTTGTGTCTACATTGGCATTTGATGAAGTTAATGGGGCTTTTGTAAATGATATTGGTGGTATAGATGGTGTAACTGCGTTAAACGGGTTAACGGTAATGTTTTACAATACCGGAGTGCCAAACGAATCTGGATTTGTACATAAATTTTTTAGTCAAACTGAATACGATACCAATGACAATGTTATTGTACCTCCTGCTACAATTACTGTTACCGCAACTAGTTCAACCAACAATACAGTAACATGTGATTCAACTAGTAGTCTTATTGAAGGACAAACTATAACATTTACTGGCACAGCATTTGGAGGATTAACTGCTTATTCAACCACAAGCGGCCCATGTATATACACAGTAACTTCAATCCTTAATCCTACTCAATTTACAATAGCAATACCGGGCTCATCAAATGAAATTGGTGGCATTCCTCTATTAGCACTTAGTAATGCTGCTGGAACAATGATTGGTAATATAAATGAAGGTTTATATGAAGAAGGGTTTTATACTCCGGTCGCTGGAACGTTTTATATAATAAACCTATTAGGAAGTGATGATAATCCGTTTATACAATTAACAAAATTATCAAATATTCCTACTACTGAAAGAATTACTGCTTCATTTGGAACACAATGGGCTGGAAGAAATTTCTATAGAAGTACCACTGGCATAATAACAGTATATCCATATAATAGCGCAATCTTAGATGTTTTGTATTATCAAGATGGAACTAATCCAAATAAAGTAGGTGTTTTAAATATTGTTGATAACAATATTACAAATCAAATTAATGTAAATGCCGATATACTAGGAAAAACAAATTATACTGCCCCAAATGGAGTGGTGTTTACTAACGGCTTAAAAATATTATTTCAAGGCAATATCTATCCAGCAAGTTATAACAACGTAGAATATTACGTTGAGGGCGTTGGTACAGCAATTGAGTTAATACCAGTTACCACATTAGTTTCACCGGGATTGTTTTCTGCTGGTGAATATATTCCATATGATACTATACCATATGATATTGGTAATTATGATTCTAGTTTATACATCCCAGTAGATCCTGATTATATTACAATTGCTAGAAATTCAATTAACAGAAACCCATGGTCAAGAAGTAATCGTTGGTTCCACATTGACGTTATTAATGCTTCTGCTACATATAACAACAATCCTGATTTGATTACTGCTTATACTCAAATTGACAATAAAGCAAAACGTCCAATCATTGAATTTTATCCTAATATTAAATTATTTGATGCCGGTGTAGTTGGTAAAGATCCTATTGATTTTATTGATACTAGAACACCTGACGCATTTACCACAGTGTCCGGTGAACCTAACTATTATCCTGACGTAGCTGGCTGGACAACTGCAACTGCTATAATTGCTCCGGTCACAGGAGCAATAACCTCTAGAACAGCATCATATACTTACGCATTGATTAATCAAGTTACATTGAGTAGCACAGTTGGATTACATGTAAATGATACTATAAGTTTTGGATCATCATTTGGTGGAATTACTTCTGGTACTACTTATACAATTTCTTCAATTGTAGGTAGTAATATTACGTTAAATGATAGCTATGGAAATTTAGTTATACTGAATAATTCAGGTCCGGTTTCTGTAAGTACATCCATATATCCATATAGTACTACTATCACAATACCAACAGTTGGTGTGTCTGGTCTATTTGAAATTGGACAGTACATTAGTGATTCAACTGTATTATTGCCTAGTGTAACTTTCATTACTGATATAACTACAGCTGGATCCAACACAATATTAACTATTTCATGGTATGAACAAACCACTATTGCTGCTACCAGTGTTGCCGCATTAGTAACCGCTGATACCCCATTGGATAATTATGCGTTGTTTGATGGAGCAAGAGTAGTATTTTCTGTTGATACTAATTTAGAAGTAAGAAACAAGATTTTTATTTCTAGATTTTCTACAATTGTTCCCGGAACTACTCCGGTAATTACTTTAACCGAAGCGGAAGATGGATTGGTATTGGCAGACGAACAAACTGCGGTGTACAGAGGATACAATTATATAGGTAAAGATTTTTATTTTACAGGTACTACTTGGATAGAAGGTCAACAAAAAACCACACTCAATCAAGCACCTAGATTTGATGTGTTTGATAAGAATGAAATTAGTTTTGGAAATCCTGACATATATGTTGGTACTTCATTTACTGGATGTACATTATTTTCATATGGGTTGGGAGTTGGAGCAAACGATACAGTATTGGGTTTTCCAGTAAGATATAGTTCTGTTAACAACATTGGAGATATTAGTTTTGATGTCACATTGAATTCTCTCACGTTCAATTATGTTAGTGGAACAACATCTGTAACTCAAAAAGTCAATACTGGATATGTGTATAACTATACACTATCTAGTAACAATACCACGACTGTTGTTAGACAATTGGGCTGGCAAACTGCGGTATCACCTAGTGTACAATATCAAATTTTTGAATTTGATTGGAATACTATCACTACCGGAAATGTATTTACATGCGACATAGCACCTATAGTTAGTACCCCAACTAAATGGCCGTTAATTCAAGTTTATATTAACAATGTATATCTATCAAGTAATGATTGGACAAGTATATTTACTGACACGACTACTACAATAACCATACCAAACATTGGTACTGTAGATACTGTTGTACAGATTTTAATATTAAGTGATCAAGTAAGCGCAACTGCTTATTTCCAGACACCCATTAACTTAAATAACAATCCTTTAAATCAAGACCTAACTAGTGTTAATATTGGTGATATTCGTGGACAATATCAAAGTATATTCTTTAACAATCCTGACACAACTGGTGAAGTTTTTGGACCAAATAATTATCATAACTTAGGCAATTTGGTTCCATGGGGCAATCGAATAATTCAAAATAGCGCAGGATTACCTGCTGTTGGTACTTTCTTACGTAATCAAGCACATGATCTTTTTAACGCACTACTATTCAATAGTAGAGAATATACAACGTTTAAAGCATTGTTGGTAGATACTGTTAATAATTCAGATTATAGTAGAATCCTAACTCCTTCTGAAATGTTAGATTTAGCATTAGATACCATAAACTCAACACATACTAATGACCAATCTTTCTTTTGGAGTGATATGTTGCCATCAAAGGCACCGTACATTGTTAACACATACAGTTTTGCCAATTCATTAGATGTTAGTATCTATCCTCTAAGTCATATCTATAATTTTGCTACAGCAAACTACAATGGAGTATTAGTATACCTACTACGCAACGGCATCCAAACTCAATTAGTTAAGGGTGTTGATTATACAATTAGTATAGATAGTCCTTCACTAACTATTACTACTGATTTGATACCTAATGATCAAATTACAATAAAAGAATATAATCAAACATACGGAAGTTATGTTCCAAATACTCCTACAAAGTTAGGATTGTATCCTGCGACTATTCCAAGTGTAGTGCTAGATACAGCATATAATCCAGAAACATATTTTATTGTAGGACATGACGGATCATTTAATAAATTATACGGAAACTATAATACCACTACTAGCACATTAACTGACTTTAGAGATCAAGTATTACTTGAGTATGAAACTCGTGTATATAATAACTTAAAATTAAGTGAAACAGTTCCGGCCGGTTCATATCAGGGTGTTATAATTCCGGGCTTCTTTAGAAGTACAGATTATTCATATGATGAATTTTTACAAATTTATAGCGAATCATTTTTAAACTGGGTTGGTCAAAATAGAATTAATTATAAGACTCAATTCTATAATACTACTAATCAATTCTCTTACAACTATAGAAATAGCGGTAATAAAATAAACAAGGATCCTATTGATCAGGGATATTTTAGAGGAGCATATTTGTATTTCTATGACACCTCTACTCCAAACGAAACTCCATGGGAAATGTTAGGGTTAGCCAACGAACCAACTTGGTGGACAACTCGTTATGGACCAGCACCATATACAAGTGATAACTTAGTGCTGTGGGAAGATTTAGCAGCAGGTTTAGTTTGGAATAATGGGGACCCATTTATTAAACCTAGCTATGTACGTAACGGGCTATTAGATATAATACCAGTAGATAGTAATGGAGATTTATTATCTCCACTTGATTCAATTGTAGGTAATTATGACCAGAATATATTCAGAAAAGATTGGATAGTCGGAGATGTAGGTCCCGCGGAGTTTAGTTATCGTAGAAGCAGCACCTGGGCATTTGATTTAATGCGTATTTTAGCATTGACCAAACCTGCTGATTTCTTCAATCTAGGTATTGATGTAGATAATTACAAATACAATACAGAATTTAATCAATATCTAGTGAAAGATAGAAGTCATTTAGTATTATCTGAAATTCCAATTTACGGCAATGGAACCCCTGCGACTAGTTATATCAACTGGATTGTTGATTATGAAAAACAAGTTGGGGTAGATGCTACTACAAATATCACCACTTTACTGAACAACCTGGATGTTCGTTTAGTTTATCGTTTAGCTGGTTTTAGTGATAAAACATTGTTAAAGTTCTATGTTGAAAAGAGTTCAGCAAACAGTAATAACAGTTCATTATTAATACCTGACGAAAGTTATCAAGTATTATTATATGAAAATCAACCATTTGATAAAATTGTATATAGTGGAGTTGTTGTACAGATAAGCGAAAATGGTTATAAAGTATATGGTAATTCACAAACAAATGCGTACTTTACCGTATTAGTTCCTACGTTTGGTGGAAATTCAGAAAAAATAACAGTAGAAAAAGCAACTGTTAGTGTAACTAGCACCTTTACTAATAAAACAGAAGTAATACCCTACGGTACTGAGTTTTACAATATACAACAAGTATCTCAATTTTTAATTAGCTATGGCGAATACTTAAAAAGCCATGGCATGGTATACGAACAAATAGAAAATGGCATACCAATTAATTGGCAACAAATGGTTGCTGAATTCTTATATTGGTCTCAAGTAGGATGGGAAATAGGTAGTATTACTACAATAAACCCATCTGCTACTTTATTGGCTATTGATAAAGAAAGTCGCATTGTTCAACCATTAACATTACAAAGACATAATTTTGTATTAAATCAGAATCTATATCCTATACAGAATGTAGATTTATCAATTGTGCGGGATGGTACAGCATTTACAGCACAACCATTAAACTCAGGGGATGCTATAAGTTATGGTCAATTCAATATTAGCAATATTGAGCATGGCATCGTATTTGATAACACTACTTTATTCAATGATATAATTTATAATTTAATTACTGGATTGCGTCAGAATAGAATTTATGTACGCGGTACAAAAACTGCTGATTGGAACGGCAATGTTGACGCATTTGGTTTTATACTTAATCAAGATAATATTGCGGAGTGGACTAAAGAAATCAAGTACACCGCTGGATCTATTGTCAAATATAAAAACAAATATTGGACTGCACTAACAATCATCCAAGCAAAAGAAATATTTGATGAACGTGATTGGAAAGAAACTAGTTATAACGAAATACAAAAAGGTTTATTGCCTAATAGCCAAACTCGTTCATATGAAAGCACATTATACTATGATGTAAACAAAGCTAATTTAGAAAATGATGCTGACTTGTTAAGTTTTAGTTTGATTGGTTATCGCCCAAGAGATTATATGGCTTTGGCTGACCTTACTGACATAACACAAGTTAATGTTTATCAAAACATGATTAAATCAAAGGGAACACCTAATGCTGCTAAAGCCTTCAAAGGTGCTAATCTTCCACAGGGCGGGATTAATTATGATATATACGAAAATTGGGCTATTAAGTCAGGTGAGTTTGGCGGTATACTAAACAATAACTTTATTGAATTTAGATTAAGTCAACCAGATTTAACCGGTAATCCTTCTATTGTTGGATTAACAAATGGTAATTACACCGCCGGTGTTCAGCAAGAAGTCTCATTAAGCAACGTGTTTAACTATGGTAGACCAATCACATCGCCTAATATTTTATCTACAATATCTAGCGTAACTCCTTCTACATTATATCCTACAGCAGGATATGTTAACTATAACGATGTTAAGTTAGCAAGTTATTATTATTCTGGTCTTACAACCGGACAAAATTCAGTAGGTACTGTTATACCTATTAATGAATTTTATGTAAGAGATTATGCTTGGTTGGCAAGCTATCTTGGTACATGGCAAGTATATACCCCTAGTAGTTTAGGTTCAATTATTAATGCTAAAAACAATTTAAATGGTACAGTAACTATTACATTTAGTCAAGCACATAATTTAAAACGTTATCAACCATTTGCGATTGTGAATTTTAATGTAGCAATTAATAATTATTATATTGTTTCAGCAATCGTAGATCCATTCAATGTTATGATTAACTTATCGTTGAATCCGCAAATAACTAGCATTAATGGGCAAGGTATTGGCTTCAAACTTCAAAGTCAACGTGTAGCTACCGCTCCTGAAATAGTTGATTTACCTTCACTATTAGAGAATGAGTTTAACAAATTAAAAGTATGGGTTGATACAAACAACGACGGCGGCTGGGCAGTATTACGCAAGAGTTTAAACTATCAATATACTAAAGAGATATTAAAAACAGCTAGTCAAACTTTAGGTAGTGCGGTAGCATATACCACTGCTTTGGGTTATATGGTTGGTGATAGTGGCGCCGGGGAAGTGTATAGATATGCGTATGACAATGTAACTGATAGCTACTTAGAGAAACAAACTATTAGTCACGGCGCTTCATTTGGATCAAACATAACATATATTGATGATTTGTTTGTAATCTCTGAACCAACCGGTTCACCAAATGTATATATCTATCAATTAATAACTACCACGTTGTTGAATACATTGTTGCTATATCAAACTATAGCAGCTCCTGGTGGGGTTACTAATTGGGGCTCATCAACTGCGTTGTCTGGCGATCAAAACTGGTTGTACATATCAGACATGGGTCATGCTCTTGTATATGTTTATCGTAGATCAGCAGTAACTAATCAATATGTAAATGTTGGAACATTGAGTGTAGCCGGACTAACTTCTGCTGATAGTTTTGGTTATTCAATCTCTACTGATTATTACGGAGGCACAGTAGTTATTGGTACGCCTCAACAAGATTATGACATCACTGCTCAAAATTACGGATATACATACGTTTTTAATAGAACAGTAGAAAATTTTGAAGCACGTTCTAGCAGTCAATCATATACTCCGGTATTGTTTAATTTAGCCTGGACTCCCGGTAATGTGCCAACTGTCGCAAATACTATCTCAAGTAATGCTATCACATTGGGCAGTGTTACTGGATTACAAGACGGTGCCAATGGTACGCCAATAGTCTTTACTGGCACCCCATACGGCGGTATATCAGCTAATACAGTTTATTACGTAAAACTAATTTCTGGTTCAACAATCACATTATCATTAACTAGAAATGGTACTACATTAGCATTAACTAATAGTACAGGCACAATGACTGCCAATGGACAAACATCACCGTTGTACGTAACAGTTAATGGTACCACTTTAGCAGATAACTTGTATGCAGTGGTTGGATCAACGTTTAATGTATATAGTACTGCTACTCCAACATTAAACGCAGGTGATATAATTAATGTTAGTGGTACTAATTTTGTATTAACACAAACATTAACCAATGAAGAAACACCAAGAGTTGGTGTACAGTTTGGTACCAGCACATCTACTAACCGATTTGCTAATGAAATTTTAATTGGCGCACCGTTTGAGTTATCAGAACAAAACTACGAAGGTGCTGTTCATAGATATACCAATGGTGGTGAAAAATACGGTACTATCATTGGTACTAATACTTGTAATATAACTACTCCTAGAACTATATTGCTAAATGGGTTTGCTGTCACATTACCAATTGGTAATGCTACAACCGCAGCAAACGCAATTAATTCAAATTCAATTACCAATGTAACTGCTTCAGCAGTAGCCGGAAAATTAGTAATATCATTAGTTGATGTAGCATTAGCAGTAGCCGGTAATAAATTATCATTATCTGTATTAGATACTGCTACACTAGCTGAAATGGGCGTGACTATTTATAAGCAAACACAAAAAATTGCTTGCCCGCACTTAACAGGAAGAACACAATTTGGTACTGTAGTTAAATTCAATAGTTCAGGATCATTTGTGGCCAGCGCCCCAGTTGGAGCAAGATACTCTGCTACAACATTTGATTTCACTGATGATGAATTAGACAACGATACTGTATTTGACAACAATGCTACTCAATGGGTTGACACATTTAACAATGCTGGCGCAGTATACATGTTTGATTACTTGTCTACGTATAATGAAAACATAAATGCTCCGGGAAAATTTGTATACGCACAAAGTATCAACGCACAAGATTTAGATTACGGAGCACAACCACACTACGGTACTGCGTTGGACTTTAATGATAACGTAGTAACAGTAGGTACTCCGGGATTTAACCCAAACAACAACCCACAAGAAACGAACGGACAAGTGGTAACGTATGTGAGTAACATTAGCGAACCAGATTGGGCAGTATATAGAAGTTCATCTGAAATTGTAGATATAAATGGAGTATTCAATGTTCAACTTTTCAGCGCAAACACCAATGAAACATTAGAAAATTTAGATTACATTGATCCATTGCAAGGTAAACTATTAGGAGCAGTAGCAGAAAACATTGATGTTGTATCTAATGCTGATCCGGCATCATATAATTCTATAGCAAATCAGGGTGGATTAGTTTGGGGAGCAGAGAAAATAGGCACATTGTGGTTTAATACTAGCACTACTCGTTTTATGAATTACCATCAAAATGATGTTAGTTATAACAGTCAATGGTGGGGTAGAGTATTTCCGGGAAGTGATGTAGTTGTTTATTCTTGGGTGGCAAGTAATCAACCACCGGTGTCATATCCTGGCCCGGGTATCCCGTATAATACGGATAATTATACCGTTCGCGGTATAATAAATCCTGAAGGATTAATAACTCCAGTATATTATTTCTGGGCCAGAAATACAAACATTGTGTTTAATCAAATAGGAAAAACATTAGCTGATTCTACATTAGAATTGTATATTGGTAACCCCCAAGGAACTGGTATTAGTTATCTTGCTCCGTTCTTGCCTAGTGTATTTGGATTATATAATTGTTTCCCTTATATAAACGCAAAAGATACGGTATTACATCTTGGTTATTCTACCGGAGCAAACGATGATGCTACTCACAATCAATATAGTTTGATACGTTCAAATTATGCTGATGACTTTTTGCCGGGAGTACCTGGCTCAGGAGCAGCATACCAAAATCACGCAGCAGTGGGTATAACAGAACCCATTGGATTATATAATAGAATGTTAGACAGCATGTGTGGTGTAGATAATGCAGGCGGCGTTGTACCCGATCCACTACTACCAAAAGCAGTACAAACAGGCGTATTAGCTAGACCAAGACAAGGTTTCTTCTATAATAGATTTGGAGCATTGAAAAACTATTTACAATATGCCAATGTTGTATTAGCGCAGTTCCCAATCGTAGAATTAAGAAATCCGCAACTGCTATACAAGGCAGGTGAAATAAATCCTTCTACAGTTAACAACTCACAGTGGCAAGGTTCTTCAACATTATTCTATGATACTACTAAGTATTGGAATTTTGTAAATTGGTGGGCAACTGGATATGACAATAATACTAAATCATCATTACAAGTTCCTATCTATGCAGATTTATCTACATTAAATGTTCCTGCGGGAACAATTGTTACTGTAGCATCTAATGGTGCCGGTAGTTCGGAAACATACATATTGGCTGACACTGGGGTATGGGTTAGAATTGGGTTAGCAAACGGAACCATCGAATTCAGTAGCGTACTTTGGGATTATACAGAAGCTAGATTGGGATTTGGCGATAACTTCTTTGACACTACCCCTTACGATGAATATCCAAGCACAGAAACTAGGTATATTGTTCGTGCGTTGAATGAAGAAATTTATACAAATGAATTGTTGATTTTTAGAAACAAGAGTTTAATATTGCTGTTTGAGTACATACAAAGTGAAACAATTGAAAGTCAAAATTATTTAGATTGGTTAAATAAAACTTCATTTATTGATGTATCTCACACTATTCGTGAATTGCTTCCTTTAGAAGTATTTAAGTCAGATAATCAGTTATTTTTAGAAGGGTACTTAAATGAAGTTAAGCCTTATCATGTTGTTATTAAAGAGTTTATATTCAAGTATACCAAAACTGATATATTTGAAGGTGACATTACTGATTTTGATTTGCCGGCACAATATAATTCAACAATAGAACAATTTGTTAGCCCTGAGTTAGTTTATGCTAACCCAAGTGGTGATAACCAATATTTACCGTCTGATCCAATATGGCAAACTGCTCCGTACAGCCAATGGTTCAGTAACTATGGTTTAGGTATAACAGGACAAAATGGGTATAAGATATCATTATTGGATTCATATCTATCATTAAATTCAAGTTCTTGTTACGTAGATAACATTAACGGATTCCCAGTAACCGGTACCATAATCATTGGTGAAGAAAAAATCGCATATTCTGCTAAAAACTTAGCTACTAATCAATTAATTGGATTATCACGTGGAATAAACGGTACAACAATTACAGTACATTTCCCTGGAGATTCTATCCATATAGATTTGCCAGCGGTAGTAGTTCTACATGAAGGTAGAGGTTATGCCAATCCACCAACTGTTACTGCTTACATAGATACAACTATATACCCTGCTCCTAGAGTGCCGGCACAATTAGAACCAATAATGAGTTTAGATTCTGTCATTGGAGTAAATGTTATAAATCCGGGTGAAGGTTATGTTGTATTGCCAACTATTAAAATTGATCCGGCAATAACAATCTCAATTAATAGTTCTCGTGTTAATATACTAACAAACACAATCGAGTTACCTACCTTATTATTACAAACCGGAGACCTTGTTGTTTACAGTATTCCAGCTGGCTCAACTGAGATTGATGGGTTAGTAATAGGGCAGCAATATTATGTAAATGTATTAGAATTTACTCCGGTGCCAATATTTGCTCTTTATAGCAATTATTTGGATGCTATTAATGACCATGATAGAATAGTATTATATACAACCGGATCCGGAACTCAATATTTTAGTCAAGGCGCAACTGCGACTAGTGTAACCAGTGCTATACCAGTAAGAGAAAATAGTATAGCATTAAGATTCGATAGAACAAGTTATAACTCACAGGTAACGCCGTGGCAGGGCAATGGATATTATGGCTCATTCTATGCTGGAACATTGTCTAATAGTAATAAAATAGCATCATCTGCTATAACAGTACAAAGCACACAGCCACCAATTAGTTCTATTTTAGCTAGTGCTGAAGGCGCCGCCTTTGAAATATTAGATGTACAAAATGAACAAAGTATTACTTGGTCATCAAGAACTAGAATTACAGTACAAACATATGGCTCTACGTACCCAACAACGGCTTACCGCAATGCTATAAGAATTAATCCAAGCGAAGGTGGCGCCGACGTTGTGGGCTATATTGGTTCTACTATTGGTTTTTATATTGGAATGCCAATAAAATTTGTAGGATCAACAAGTGGTACACTATTAACTAGTACAAAAACTTATTATGTAAAATCATTAGTTCAATTACCTAAAATAATAAATGCAGGTTCTTTTGTGCCCGGGACTAGTTATACTATTGTTTCTGTTGGTAATACTAATTTTATGGCAATAGGTGCTAGTTCTAATGCAGTGGATGTTACTTTTACTGCGACCGGTATAGGTTCTGGCACAGGCACAGCATCAGACAACTTATTATTAGAAGATACTGGTTTTACAATTTCAGATACAGTAGATGAGAACGGAGTTCCGGGTACTGTAGTTAATCCAAATACCCCAAGTTCAAATAGTGTTCCCGTATCAACCAATCTTATATCATATGTAGGTGAAGAAACTAATCTTGCTATAATGACTATTAACTATGATGGTATCAGAACCGCAACTAATACTACTCCGGCAACTAATACTATTACGGTTCAGTTGACTCCTACTGGGCAAAACGGTACAACTAATTTTTACACAGGTCTTCCTATATTCTTTACTGGAAAGGTATTTGGTGGTATAGAAGAAAATCAAACTTATTATGTTACAACAGTAGTTGATAATCAACAATTCACAATGTCAGTTAATGACAATCCAACAACATTTAGTATTACAGCAACTAGTGCGAGTAATAACTCTATTACATGTGAAACAACCATTAATTTGTTATCAATTAATGATCCAATAATTTTTACTGGAAATGTATTTGGTGGAATAGTAGCAGGAAAAACATATTATGTAAGAGAATTGTTTACTAATAATACATCATTCTCTATTTCTAGCACCATTAACGGTAGCGCAGTTGCTTTAACTGATTCTCCCGCTGATTCTTCTTGTACATTAACAAGTCAGAAAAATGTATTACAATTAACTACCGGTACAGGTTCAATGACATTGAACGTTGGATTACCAGTAAGCCCGGGACAAGTCAATGGGCAAGAGTTTACATTGTATGAGACATCTACCCAATACAACGGGGTAACCGGGACAGTTTCAAACTTATTGACCAGAAATGTTTCTGCCACGTTGACTACTTTAGGAAGAATTTGTTTAGTTTCCGGCAGCACTTTGTCTAATATATATGATAGTTTAGAATTTACTATTGGGTCTGGTATTGGCGGACTAGTAACTGCTACCCCTTACAGTATTACTGGATATGATAACACAAATGTTACTGTAAGCAGCACTACTAGTACCGGAAATTGGTTAATAGTAAACACCTCGACAAGTCCAGATTCTACTAATCCGTTATATGTTGGCATGCCATTATATTTCACTGGAACATCATTGGGTGGGGTATTGTTAGATGTAGTTTATTATGTGTATGCAATAGATGCTAGCCCGCCATCTGGACAAGGTAGATTTAAGATTTCTGAAAATATAAATCTTACCAGTGTATTTGCCGTTACTAACGCCAATGGCGAAATGGTTGGTGCCGGTGACCCATATATTACTATAGCAGATAGCTTATTAAATTCAAGTCAGACTGCTTCTAGCATTACCGTAGCGGATCCAGCAGTAGTTACAGTTTCAAATGGTGCTGCTTTCCCTAACGGAACCGCAATTAAATTTACCACAACAGGAACATTACCTACCCCGTTGACAACTGATTTAACATATTACGTTAGAAATAAGAGTGGAAATACATTTAATGTATCATACACTCCAACCAGTAGTTTGATTAAAACCACCGTAGCAGGGACCGGCACATTCAATGTAATACAAACCCCAGTAAAATTAACACAATACTTTGATACAGCAAATCATGCTATATTTGATGTAAGTTATATATTAGGTGGATATAGTTCTATCATTACTGATGCTGGCAGCGGATATGCTGTAAACAATACAATAGTTATACTTGGGGAGGATCTAGGAGGTTCTACTCCTACAAATAATTTAACATTAACTATAACAGAAGTTAACACTAGTACTGGCGCAATACAATCTGCTATTTCTAGTGGAACACCTGCAGGCGTAGTTGAACAATATTACTTAAACGTTATATCAGGAAATCAAGTAGGTGTTTATAGTGATCCTAACCTTACAGTAGCTGTAAGTGGACAAAATTTTGCCTACAACGGAATAACTTCAACTACAGTAACATCTGTGGTTGCTTCTACTAATGTATTGAATGTAACAAGTTCTAGTAATTTCTCAGTTAATGATCCAGTGGTGTTCACTAACACAGTAAGTGCTACCGCAATAAGAGCCGGACAAACTTATCAGATTCTTACGTTGGGAAATACTGACTTTAGATTATTGGGAGCATTGACCAATACTATTGGACAAGTATTTGTTGCTACTACAACAGGATCGGGTACTGGAACTGTTATCGCCTCAGTATACGGTGGAATAACGGCTGGGGAAACATATTATATTAAGAGTACGCCTACTACAACTTCAATTACTATTTCTGAAACTATAGGTGGAACAGTATTTGATATAACAGTTAATCTTACTGGTTCTATGACGATGGCTAAGTCAGGTGACTATGCTTTATTACCAGAGCCGTTCTTCTTTAACCCAAGTATTGTAAAATACAATAATCAAGTATATCAATGTGTTATCAGTAATAATGATACAGATTTTATATTTGGTAAATGGGAATTGTTAAATTCAGGTGACTTCAGACTAAACGCACTAGACAGAATAGAAGGTTATTATCGCCCAACGGTCAATATGCCGGGTATGGATATGACACAGTTAGTAACTGGAATTACATATCCAAATAGTACATATTTAGGTAATGCGTTTGCTCCAGCAGATGAATATACAGTGGATGCTATAATACAAGATCAACCGTTTTATGCGACTGGATTGAATTTAAAAGCAATAGTGTGGAACGGGCTTACTTATGTAGCCGGATCCGATACTACAGACTATTCATCGATCAACATAAGTGAAACTGCTACCAGCTGGACTATTAATACGTTAGCTAATCAAGTAATTAATATTACTGATATGATCTATACTGGTGAAAATTATATCATAACAACTAATAATTCCGCTACCCCGATCTTATACAGCACAAACGGGTTTGACTGGAGTGTAATTTATGATTATGCGCCTATCGTCAACGTTTCAGCATTATCATTAAATGGCGTAGTGTATCACAATGGAATATATGTTGCTGTTGGTGATAATATACTTACATCAGCAGGATTAACTGCTTGGACAGAAACGTATAGCTTCACAAGTACTGTAACAACTAATGTATTGAATGGTGTTACTTATGTTAGTACCGGCGGCTTCACTGGATTTGTGGCAGTTGGTGCCGGGCAAAGAATAGTTAATGGTATCATTGTTAATGTGGGTATCATATTTACAAGTACCAATGGTTATATTTGGAATCAAGTACCATTTACTAGTACAGTGTATGGATTTAATTCTATCGCAGCAAATAGTCAAACTATTACAGCAGTGGGTGACAATGGCATAATCTATACTAGCTTTAATTGTATTAATTGGTTTGTTCAATCATCTGGAACATCTAATAATTTAAACAATATTATATGGGATAATTATAATAGTAAATTTGTTGTTGTGGGCGATACTGGCAAAATATTAACCAGTACAACTGCCGGTATAACCTGGACAGTTCAAACATCAGGCACAACTGAAACATTAGAAAGTATAGTTTACAATAACATCGCAGGTAAGTATGTTGTTGTGGGATTGAATAATACTGTACTAACTAGTTCAAACGCAAGCACATGGATATCAACTGGAACGTTTGAAACTTCTAATGCTGTTTATAATATTCAAGGTGAACAATTTGAATATGGTTACGGCCCAGAAGAATTGGTTCCGGGTGTGGTTTTAGATAGCCTAACTATGGTAGTAGCAACTCGCCCTGGCACAAACTGGGAAGATACAGTATACCAACATGTTGGGTACAACGTTGTTTCTACAGAAATAACATCAACTTCAGGATCACAAACTTCTTATAGTTTTGACAATTTAGTAATCACCCCGGCACAATTGGCAGTGTTTGTAATTCACTACAACACTGGTCTTAGCACATCTTTATATGAGGGAGCAGACTATACAGTAGATTGGATTACTAATGATATTATATTAAATTCTCCTTTAACTAACTATCTATATCCTGGCACTGACACATTGAGAATTGACGTATATGAAGTTGGAAACGGAGATCAATTAGTTAAGGCAAACACAAAAACTGACCCTATAAGAATAAATTCTACGACAGGATTCCAAGAAATATATGTGAATGCTAATTATAGCGCAGATATATACCAGGGGTCTGGTGTAATGAGACCAACATCATCTCCAATATATGTAAATGCTATTGCAACAGATGATGCGTACAATACTATAACCTGTGATGGAGTTAATGACTTTATATTAAATAGTCCAATAACATTCTCTGGTGCTGTGTTTGGTGGAATAGTTGAAGACCAAGTTTATTATGTAAAATCTATAGGTGGGATTTCAAATAGGATTACTATATCTGAAACATACAATGCTGGCACGGGCACAGCAGGAGAGACTTTTGCTGTAACAACTGCCACTGGTTTAATGGAAGTTATTATTAGGACAGGTACCGGAGCAGTTTGGACGACCCCGGCAGTATATCATAATGGAATTGGTATGGTTTTAGGTACTACTGCTCCGGTTACAAGAACAAGAGCAAGCACAAATACTATAACAACAATCACAACCGGTAGTTTAATTCCAGATACTACAATTGTATTCAGCGATACTATGTTTGGAGATGTGATTATTCCACAACAAGTATATTATGTAAAAACAATATATGACGCTAATGAATTTAGTATTTCTGAAACATTGGGCGGAGCAGTGCTAGCACTTTCTGACGCTACAGGCGGAGCAGATTTTGTTACTAATGATTATGCGATAGGGTTTGCTAGTAACGGAATTGATGCTGCGATTGTATTAGCAGGACAATATGATGCTACAGTAGATTATATTTCTTATTCATTATTTGGCCAAACATTGCCAATACAATATGGTTATACAATACCGCAAGTACAGCTATTTACAGGTAACGGATCATCAGCATCTTTTGCTTTGACAAATTATATCGGGGATGATAATGTAACTAATGCTATTGTTGAAATTGATGGATTGCGTCAAAATCAATCTTCATACACAATAAATGCTAATACTAATACAATAGTGTTTACCCCTCCGCCAGCAAATGGTGCAACTATTGCGGTTACTTCATATAATTTAACTGATAGACAATATTTTAATACCCAATACAATATTACTGGAAGCGGAACACTATCTTCTATCACAGTAACAAGTACCACTCACTCAGTAGGAACATATGATCAAAATACTCCGGCCGCTCAAACATACGATCAAAATACCCCGTCCGTTGTATTGTTTGATCAGGTATTAAATTACTTGTCAACATCAAGTACTAGTAACTTAACAGTTGATTACCCTATTACATTCAATAGTCCAACATTGGGTGGATTAGTAGCCGGACAAACATACTTTGTAACAGCAATATTGAATTCAACAGATTTCCAAATCTCTACCCAGGTGGGAGGATCTCCCGTTACAGTAACAACTGCTAGTGGAACAATGACAGGTATTATTAATGGACTTACTGTTTCTAATATAACAAATATAAACAATGCGATTACACCATATGCAACTAGTGTTGTGGTTACTGGAACCATTGATGCTGGTGATTATGTAGTATGTAATGATACTACTAAATTGATCTCTGGCCAACAGATTATCTTTAAGGCTCCAGTCTTTGATGCTGGATCATTTGTTAATGGATCAATCTATCAAATAACAGTATTGGGAACTACAAATTGGAACGCAATTGGATTTATTGGTACTCCGGTTGTGGGAGGGTTGTTCACTTGTAATAATGTAGCACAAACTGGTTCTGGTAAAGCCTTGCTTGCTAATGCAGGTGGCATAATTACAACTGGACAAGTTTATTTTGTGGGTACAATCGCTTCATCAACTGATTTTACTATAGTAGATCAATTTAATACTCTAGTCCCTCTAACTACTGCCACTAATACTTTAGTTGGCTATATGGGTGGGGTCCCTGCGATACGAGTTACTACCGGGATAAACAATCGTTTAACTGAAAATCAATTAGTTCGTATCGACGGGGTAACCGGCGCTACTCAATTAAACAACAATGTTTATTATGTTCATATAATAACGAACACAATATTTGATTTATATCTACAACCGTATAATCCTGCGTTGAATGCTACCAACTATCCAGTTACATTCTCCTCATCATATATATCAGGTGGATATGTTTGGATAGATGAATTATTTACAGTAGCAGATACTACTGCTATATCTACATCTTCTGTAGGTAACAGAATTACTGTTTCTAGTACTGCTGGATTAATAAATGGAACTCCAGTGTTGTTTACTGCGACGGGAACATCAGTGGGTGAAAACATACTAGGTGGAATATTGTCAAAAACAACTTACTACATATTACAAGTATCGCCTGAAGTTGATGCAGGTAAATTTATTACTAGTAATCAGTATCAAATAACATATCTTGGAACTACTAATTGGAATACTGCTGCAGGAACATCTGCTATTACATATGCAGTCGGAGATACTTTTACTGCTGCTGCGTTAGGCACCGGCACTGGTGTGGCTAAAGGATTAAAAGAGATTACAATTACTGCTAACAGATATCCAAACGAGTTAGAAGTTGTACTGACCGATGCTACTGTAGCAAACGGAACAACCGTCAATGTATCACAATTTGAACAAGTTAATGTTGATAGATTATGGGTAACAGTAAATGGTGCTAGAGTTCCATCAAGTTCATTAAGATTAAATCCATACAATGACTTGAGTATTTTAACTACTATCAATACAGGTGATGTTGTTATTGTAACAAGTATGATGCCAACAGCTACACCAAATGAAGAAGTTTATGTATTAAATGTTGGGCAGACTGGATCTTCATCGATTTACAGAGCAAATACTCAAACCAGAACATGGTTAGTACACGAATTAAAATATTCTGATGATATGATTTATTTCAATGATGTAACACGTATCACTGATACTATCATACAAGATGTTACTTGCCCGGCAGCAGTAGACGGAAAATACAATATTGGATTAACGTCTAATAAGAATGTGATATGTCACATTGTAGTTTACAATAATACTACTTCTATAGCAGTTGCTCCTGAAAATTATAAGATAGTTATTGTAAATTCTGCTCCAATATTACAGATTTCAGCACAAGTTTCTGTTGGCAATTCATTGACAATTACCTCAGTTGAGGGAAGATTAGTATGGATGGACAATGGAGAATTGATTGGATTTGCTGAATGTGATTTAGCAAACAATACTGTATCTAAATTGACTCGCGGCGCAGGCGGAACAGGTGTTCAGCCGTATACTCCAATCTATTCTGAAGGGTACGGCTTGACCCCAAATAACAGAATGACAGACGTATTATATTCTGAAACCTGGAACCCAATTCCTGGAGTTTATAACACCGCAGAAGGGGATCCGTTACAGATTGCTGACACAGACGGCGCAAGATTCTTGCGAGGTGATACAAATTAAATGATAAATAAAACATGAACGAAAAACTGGAAGAAAACAAGCAGCAAACTACGCAAGAGAAAAAGCCTAACGAACAAGTAGGGTTTTATTTTTCGTCCGGAATAAAGATAACCGATCCAAATACCAAAGAAGTATTGGTTCAAATGCGAGGCGATAATTAAATGTCAGTAATAACACTATCATATAAAGTAGAAGGATTTATCAAAATTCATGACCCTAACAACGGGGAAGTATTTGTAGAGAAGAAAAATGCTATAAATTATGAAACCATGTCTGAGGCCATTGCTGATACATTAAGCAGCCGAGGTTACGGGGAAATCTATGAAATGGCATTTGGGAATGGCGGCGCAAGTGTTTCTGATACTGGGGTTATTACGTATTTGCCACCAAACGTAACTGGACAAAACGCAGCATTATATAACCAAACTTACGCAAAAATCGTAGACGATACTAGCGTTTTTAACTTGGATCCTACACGTAACAAGATGACAGTTACACATACAACGGGCAAATATTATACTGATATTTTGGTACAATGTTTGCTAGATTACGGCGAGCCTGCCGGACAGGCAGCATTTGATAATAGTACCCAAACTGATAGTTCTTATATTTTTGATGAATTGGGTTTATTAGCTAGATACGGGACGGATGCCACCGGGAATGTAATCACTAGATTATTGACACACGTAATATTTCACCCAGTACAAAAGAGTTTAAACAGACAGATTCAAATTGATTATACGGTTAGAATTCAAAGTTTAACGAATCTAGTAACAATTTAAGATAAATAATAGATATCGGAGTAATTTCAAAATGGCATATACAATTGTAAAAACTAATGGTCAAGTATTAACGACCATTGCTGACGGAACTATTAATACTAATAGCACCTCATTAGCATTACCTGGCAGGAACTATGCCGGTTACGGACAATATTTAGACACAAACTTTGTTCATGTGTTGGAAAGTTTTGCTAATACTAGTCCTCCTGCTAATCCGCTACAGGGTCAATTGTGGTTCAATACCAATGCTAACACATTATGCGTTTGCCCAGCAGATGGCACCACAACAGCAAGTTCATGGATTACTCTAGCACAATCAGGAAGTGGCGGAACTACAACGTTTGGAACAGTAACTGTCACCGGTAGTCTTACTGCTAATAATATCACTGCTACTAATAATTCAAACGCCGATGTTATAACAACTAGAATGTTGACAGTTAATGCAAATGCTAACATCACTAACGCATTCATCACAACTGCCAACGTTACTACATTTAATACTCAAGTTATCTCAACTGGATCACAAAGCACAACTGGTGTTCAAACAGGTGTTTGGACACAAAACGGAGCAGGAACTGCTAACGGTATTGCTGGTACTAGTATGTGGGTTACCGGTGGTAATCTTGTAATTTCTGGCGGCGGCTCAATTGGATTGAAACTCAATCCAAACTATTTCTATGATTTAACTGGTAATGTTATTAGTTTTGCAGGTAGTTATAATAACGGTAATGTATCAGAATACTTATCCAACGCAAGTGTATCTGGTGGACGTTTTGCAGGAGCAATTTTCCCTGCTAGTGTAACAACAGGTAACATCACAACAGGCGGATCTGGTACAGGTGGGCAAATTACTGGTACATGGACATTAACTGCTAATTCTAGATTAAATGCTACTTATGCTGACTTGGCAGAACGTTTTGAAGCAGATGCTTACTACGATGCAGGTACAGTTGTTGAATTAGGCGGAGAAAAAGAAATCACTAGTTCCAAATATGAATTAAGTGAAGATATATTTGGTGTCATCTCTGATACTGCTGCTTACTTAATGAATTCAGGCGCAGGTGATAATACAACTCACCCGCCGGTAGCTATGACAGGACGTGTTCAAGTTAAAGCAACCGGTGTAGTTAAAAAGGGTGATCGTTTAGTCAGCGCAGGTAACGGTATAGCACGAGCAGCACAACACGGCGAGGCAACTGCTTTCAATGTCATTGGACGAGCATTAGAAAACAAAACAACTAATAATATTGGAACAGTTTTAGCAATTGTTACGGTATCTAAATAAGGATTAAAAATGGCAAATTACGGCGTCGGCAATACAATACTAGCAACGGATTTTAACTCACTAGTAGGTACTAATCCAAATACTACTTCTGGTACATTAAACACAGTGTGGTCTACTGGTGGAACAACTGCGGGATATGGACAAACTGCTGTACCAACTGTATCAGCTGGAAATTTAGTCTATGCTGCAGATTGGGCTAACTTAATCAATAAAACAGCAAACGCAAACTTACATCAAGGTACTTCAATAACGGGTGTTACTGCTCCGCCAGCAGGGAACACAATTCAATATAATGCTAATATACCCACTAACTTAACATCAATTTATACAGGTAGATTAAACGCAGCAAGCCAGGGTAGTACAACAGCTAACACAGTAACTACAGCAAGTACATGGAGTAACATAGCAACATTTACACATACTGTATCTTTTGCTAATGGTGACGCAGCAAGATATTTCTTTAACGCAGGTGGACAATTAAAAGTAACTTGTAGTCACCCAAACACAGCAGCTGGTATCAATTTACTATTAAATGGTTTGGCATCTAACGTGGGAACATTAGTTACTAGCGCCCCGTCATCCGGCACAATAACAATTATATCTCCTACTACTTATACTGGGTTTCAAAAGGTAGGCGGCGGTGGCAGTGCTCCTAGTCCATATCTTACTAATACTGGATACTATGCGCTGACTACTTCAAATGCTACTGTGTTTTCACAGGTAGCAGGAGGCGGAACAGCATATTTGAATACGTTTATTAGTCTTACTACTAAAAGTAGTGGAACCCAAGGATCAAACGGAGACGTTGGTAATGTAATTACATTATACACCGTCTGGGATGAAGTTCCAAACAACTTAACAGTGGGTACAGGTTCAACTGTTACTGTAACTGCCCAAGCCCCAGAAACAACATATTTGGCTAATACTTGGGGAACAATTACTATTGCTGGATCAGTCGTAGTAGCATAATTTTTTATCATCTTTGTATCCATCTAAATACTCATAGGAGTACACATGGATACAAAGACAATAATTGCCGAAGCTAGAGCCCGCTTCAATCATAACTCAGCCAAAGCATATCTAAAAGACAAATATGACAGCAAATTTATCATTGCTGATCAAGGTGGACTTTGGCGCGCAAAATTAGAAATTATTAATTTCTTAACTAACTCAACAGAAGAACATGTTATCTTAATGGATAACTTTGATAATCCTGTTAAAGTAGATAGAATCTCATTGCTAGACAAACTAAGCACCACTTATCATACCGTTATGGAAGAATGGTATAGTGAATGGGTAGAACTAGAGAAGAAAAGATGAGTAAAGGCGCATTGTTATTTGCGTTTAACTCGCCCAAATTCAATTACTATACAATGGCTGTGGCGACAGCTAAACGTATTAATCATTTCTTAAACTTGCCTGTTACCATAGTTACGGATGAGGACTCGATTCCTTCATCTATTGATTACAAATTTGATAACACTATCAAAGTAATAGCAGATAAATCAAACACAAGAGATTGGGGAATGTGGATCAATAAAGGGAGATATCAAGCATATGAACTTAGTCCATATGACGAAACACTTTTGTTGGACACCGATTATATGGTTAATTCGGATAAGTTATTAACAACATTTGATTTACCAACAGACTTTTGCTGCCATGATAGAACTAGTTACTTGATGCAACCAACTATGTCACAGGAAGTGTTAAGTGTGTATAGCGTTAATACATTGTGGGCTACTGTCATTAACTTTAAAAAAACAAAAAGAGCAAAATCTATATTTGAATGTTTAAAAATGGTTCAAAACAATTTTCAACATTATGGAAATATTCACGGCTTTATTGACTCAACGTTCCGTAATGATTATGGATTAACAATAGCTACAAGAATAACAAACGGACATACAACCCCAATTAATGATTATATCCCATGGAATTTATTACATGCCGGAACAAACACTAAAGTATATAGAAACAATGACAATGAGTTTAATACAGAATATACTGTAATGTTTGACCACTGGAATAGAGGTAAGATTCGTAAAGAATATATGACAATAAAAGATACTGATTTTCATATGATGTTTAAAGATAACTTTATGGAGCTAATACGTGAATAAAGGTTTTGTAATAATGGCTCAGAATACTGAGAAAACAAATTATACTAATTGTGCTGAAAAACTAGCAATGAGTATCAAACGAGTTATGCCCTCAGCTAGTGTTTCTATTGTAACTAATGATCGTTGTGATTGGTCTGTGTTTGATCATGTCATTGATTTACCACACGGTGACTTAGCCAAGAACAGTGATTGGAAACTAATTAATGATTGGCAAGTATATGAAGCAAGCCCATATGATTACACAATCAAATTAGAAGCCGATATGTATATCCCACGTAACATAGATCATTGGTGGGATGTGTTAAAAGAACGAGATGTAGTTATTTCTAGTACTATTAGAAATGTTAAACAAGAAATTTCAGATGTAAGAGTATATCGCAGGTTCATTGACGATAATAACTTGCCTGATGTGTACAATGCTATAACTTATTTTAAAAAATCAGATACTGCTAAAAAATTCTTTGAGTTAGTTAAAGAAATTTTTAATAATTGGGAAGAATATAAGAGAATATTAAAATGTAATCCAGCTGAGATAGCAACAACTGACTGGGTTTATTCCCTAGCTTCTCATATACTTGGAATAGAAAAAACCACGCTACCCACATTCACTGAAATGAGTATGATACATATGAAACAGTTTATAAACAATCATCCTACTGAAAATTGGACTGATACGTTTATATATGAATGTCTACCTGATCAGATACGAATACAAACAATTCCGCAATTGTATCCGCTACACTATCATGTAAAGAATTTTTGTGATAAAATAATTGTATGAGTGAACAAGAAGATGTAATTATTCTTTGGGGAGCACCCAAAGCCGAGAAGCCTGAATTCAGATTATACTACGATGAGAATGGAAAAGTTCTTTCTTATTGTGGTGACAGGTCTATGCCGGGAGACAACTATATTGTAATTGACGCACAAACGTTTGCCGAAGGAAGACATGACCTACAAATCATCGACGGTAAAATTTCAAAAGCACAACCTAATCAAGTTGTATATAAATTGATGCCTAACTCTAGGGAAGGGGTCACATGTCATCCAGAAGATATTAGCATTATAGTGAATGATACTGAAGAAAACATTAAATGGAAGCTAAACATATATGAACTCTGATATAGTAGATGTAGCTGATTTAGATTGTATCTATCTAAGTTATGATGAGCCACAGAAAGAAGAATTCTGGCTTAAGATAAAGAACATGGTGCCATGGGCCAAGCGTGTTGATAGTGTTAAGGGAAGTGATGCGGCACACAAAGCAGCGGGAGAAGCTAGCGACACAGAACGATTCATTCTAATTGATGGCGATAATATGCCAGATGAAAGTTTCTTTAACATTCAATTGGACTTTACTGATAAGACCCCTGAATTCAAACTAGCACAGTTTCGTTGGAAAGCAGTTAACAGTATCAACGGATTACGTTATGGTAACGGTGGTATGAGTAGCTGGACTAAAACATACGTGCGTGATATGAAAACTCATGAAAATCAAAAAGAGGGTGATGTTTCACGTATTGCTGATTTCTGTATGGACAGTAAAGATAATTTATACTGGGCAATGCATGACTGCTATTCTACTACTTATCCTAATTATACTCCGTTTCAAGCGTGGCGTGCTGGATTCCGTGAAGGAGTAAAAATGGTGCTTGATAAAGGAGCAAGACCTGATATCGATACCTTCAAAGAAACTGTTGCTAGTCGCAACCTAAATAACTTAACTATTTGGCACAATGTAGGAAGTGATGTTGAGAATGGAATGTGGGCTATATATGGTGCTAGACTTGGCACATATATGACTATGCTAACTGATTGGGACCATGCAAACGTACAATGGTTTGATAACTATATAGTATTGTGGGAAGAACAAGAATATAGAGATCCAGAACGTGAAGCGACACTATTAGGTGCCGCATTAAGTGATAAACTTGGGTTACCTATGTGTACACTAGGAAAAGAACAAAGCAAGTTCTTCAAGCGTCATTATAACGCCGATAAATATAACATCGGCCCATTAGTAACAGAAATGGACGTAATAAGAAAAGTTGAAGGCTGGTAATGGAACAAAAATATATTAAATTAGAACACTTAAACCCTGATCACAAAAATTGGTTTGTAGTTAATTGGTGCTTGGGAAATACTTGTAATTTCGCTTGCTCATACTGCCCTTCACATTTACATGATGGCTCTATCAAATGGCCAACTGTAGAAACTATCAAAAAATTTATTCTTAAGATAAAGAACCATTACTCTGATAAGAATCTATACTTTGAATTCACAGGCGGTGAAGTTACTATGTATAGACATTTTACGGAAATATGTCAATACTGTACAGATTTGGGAATTAAAGTAGGTCTCATTTCCAATGGGTCACGTACAATCAGATACTGGGAAGATAACATGCAATACTTTGACCATGTATGTTTAAGTTTTCACCCTGAGTACAGTGAAGAACAACATTTTATTGATGTTGTTAAATTGCTTCATAATGATGTAAGAACTCACGTTAATATAATGATGAGTCCTGAAAAGTTTGATTTCTGCTATGCTATAGCAAACAAGATAAAAAACATTGGTAATATCTCAATGGCATTACAACCATTAATATATGATTTTGGAGATACGTTGTATGATTACAATGATTTTCAAAAGAAAATATTTGACAAGCAGCACGAACTAATTGTTAAGCACATTAAGTACACCAAGTCTTTTGATTACTACAGGGGAGCAATGAGTAAAGTATATGCTGACGGAACAACTGAACCATCTAGCGCACATAGATTTATTAATGAAAAAACAAATGATTGGTCTGGTTGGAAATGTAATGTTGGGGTAGAGCAATTGATTGTGGATATGTATGGAACCATTCAACGCGGTTGGTGTTTAGTTGGTGGACCAATTGGTAACATAGCTGACGATGATATTGAATTCCCATCTGCTCCTATAATTTGTAATAAAACAATGTGTCATTGTAACTTTGACATAATGAGTACAAAAGAATATAATGTTTAGATATTGTGTATTATCGACCCCTAGAACCGGCAGCACCTGGTTAAATACTGGGATTGGCCATTCTTATTGTACAATAAAAAACTACATTAATTTAAATGAATTTTTTATTCCATTTTCAAATGAATGTGCAAGATATGAATTAAACAAAGATCAAATAATAATTAGAGTCAATGAAGATAAACCAATAGAAATGTCTGATGTTAACCAATTTATAAATGATAGGACAAATATATTACTTTCTGGTGATAATCGTCAACCGTTGGTTTTAAAATATATGTATTGGCCATTTCGTGGTTACGAAATAGAACACCTAAAACTTCTTGAAAAAATACAAGCGCATAGAATTACTGTTGTCAATATAAACAGAGATACTTTTGATAGTACAATAAGTTATATCACCGCGGAGCTCACCGGAATTACTCATCGATGGATCACATCGCCTAAGGTTGAGTGGTGGAGTACAGCGGAAGGGAGAAAGCCTGCTATTACTATTCCCAACATTACTATATCGGGACAGGATTTTGAAGCAGTATATATACAAGCATTAATTGCAAACCAAGAAAAAGAAAAAATAACAAATTCATTAGGATGTATCACAGTTAACTATAATAGTTTGCGGGTTGACTGTGCTAAAAATAAAATTCCATTTCAATTAATATCACATTCTAAAAAATTATATGATATTGATTATGGTAAAA
>Ga0114960_10000323_pt1 | contig 39875 bp, 41 predicted proteins | sample C_130625_MF_Meta_FD_92637 | JGI IMG/M metagenome (GOLD analysis project Ga0114960, IMG submission 92637) | Freshwater microbial communities from Lake Croche, Canada to study carbon cycling - C_130625_MF_MetaG | ecosystem: Environmental > Aquatic > Freshwater > Lake | place: Lake Croche, Canada...
CCCACTTTGCCGCCCACTTTGCCGCCCACTTTGCCGCCCACTTTGCCGCCCACTTTGCCGCCCACCTTGCCGCCCCACTTTGCCGCCCACTTTACAGACCCACTTTGCCGCCCACTTTACAGACCCACTTTGCCGCCCACCCTACTGCTAGGTGGGGAATCTAGCTCAACTGTAGAGTGGGTCTGTAAAATATGACCGCAATGTGGCACAGTAGGGTAGGTCGGTAGGCAGGTAGGCAGCAAGTAATGTATATGATCAAAACAGTATATTCAAATTTCGAATGACTTTCGGTTTATAATCTGTCACATAAAATATATATGACAGATTTTATTTATTCTCAAAGAGAAAGAATTATAGCAACGGAAAATACAGCACAAATGGAACTACTCGATATTCTCGAAAAATCTCTTCCCACAATCGATGATTTAGTCATTGATGTTCCTCTAAAAGGAGATATCAATTTCGACATTTTAAAAAAATGCGATTTCAAAAATATAACGGGTATTATTTTTTCGTCTGTTGGTGGCGGTGAAATCACTTCTTTGCGGGGGATACCCGAAGGTATTAAACGCATTGAATGTCCGCGGAATCTCCTTATCGACATCGAACTCCCCGCGTCGATTGAAATCGTCAATATTCAGGAAAATGCAGTTGAATCCATTGATTTTTCCAAAACGCCGAATTTGAAAATACTCAATATTTCATTCAATCGGTTCAACCTACTCGAAAGGTTGCCGGAAACACTAGAAACACTTGTATGTGACAATAACACAATTCGACGCATCGATTTAGACGGTATCGAGAAATTATCGGTTCTTCATTGTTCAAACAACGGCCTTTTGTCGATTGAACATATGCCATATGGAGTGTCTGATTTTGTCATGGAAAATAATCCAATGATTCATATAGAGCGTAGGGGGGAAGGAGCGGGCGAAGGCGAGGAAGAGGATAACAGAAGAAACGAAGGCAATATAAAAATCGAATTTTCCGAAGGATTGACCGAATATTTCAAATTAAAATCGAAATATGAAAATAAAGTCAAGAAAATGAAGCGCGATATTTACGAAAAAAACACGTCGAAAAAAAAAGCCCGGAAAATAATCAATATGTTGAAACCTCCTTGCGTGAATTGTCAACGACCAGTTGGCACTTTTTTTTCCGTAAAAGACCGACATTATTTGGCAAGATGCGGAGACCCCAACGAAAATACGCGATGTTTAGAAATAGACATTTTTGCAGGAGAATACAATCATATTCGTTCGGCAGTTACTATTTTTTCCGACATTTTAGAAATTAATCGCGAAAACATCATCCGTCTAAAATTGGACACTCTTTTTCAATATATTTCGGAATCCGACTCGGTGGCAAAATTCAAACTGGAAATGGAAGATTATACGGAAAATTCCGTTTTGCAAAAAGAGATTTCGGATAAATATAACGAATTATTTTTCAACGAATTCCGACAAGGAAAAATAGATGAATGCATCGGCAAAATATTTGAGACTGAACAAGAAATGCGAACCCAATACGCCGAATACAAAGAAACGGGGAATACTCGTATATTACAAATGGTGATGGAAACGTATCGCCGGGAATATATACCGGAAATCGGCAACCTTCGCGGATTGAAATATGAAATAATGGAAATGGACAAAGTGGCGGATGCGGTTATGAATACGGATGATTATGTATATGAACTATTTCAAAAAACAAATGGATTAAGTAAAGACGATTTTACGTTTGGAGAAAACCCGACTATAATCAAATATATGAAAAAGCTACAGACTCGACAGCCAATAAAGAAGTAATAATGACCATCAACATTTATTATAATTCGTTACGCCATCCCATATAATACCATGTTGATTCGCCCATGTTCTTAGCGCACAAACACGCGATGAACCTCCAGAACCATACGTAGACCATCCCATATCTGTAAAATCTACATTATATTTGTTCGACTTTGACGCATTAATCAGGTCAAAGCCAAATGGGAAATCCTTAGATAAATATGTATGGGCAAATGTCATCTGATTATTACTTATATCATTCATATCGATATTATTTATTGAAGTTCCGGGAGCAAATACATTTACGGGTGAAAATCCAGAGTCGTTTTTATGGCCTTTTACTGACAAATCAGCCCGGTTTGCAATAGAATCAACATAACTATTGGGGTCTGAAACACGGGTAAATACATTCACACTTTTTTGTTTTATATCGCCCATGTTTTGTCCATCAGAACCGGGTATTTCACAAGTCCCATCTGATTGCAATTTCCAAAAATCGGGGCAAGAACTCATATGCGGTGGATTCAGATGCTTTGTTTGTCCACTGTAAATAAACATGTAAGATAAAGTAAATGATAAGATGGCGAGAGCGACACATGCAACTAAATATTTATAATCATATTTTAAAGACCCGAGTAATATAAAAATGTATATGAATGACCCAATACCCGTTAGTAATAAAGTTGCAAAACAAATTAGACCCAAATACTCCATTTATATGTGATTATATATTACAAAAAGGTTATTTTTTACCATTAGCATTTATTATAATTGGAAACCCCATCCCATATAATCCCGCTTGAATCAGACGCCCATTTATTATATCCACAAACACCGGTATATGTATTCAACCCATTTTTGTATGAAAAAGTAGAAACGGGAAATAGTGATGTGAATGAGTATTTCCCGTTAGTTAATTGAAGTGTTGAAGACGGGCGGTTTGGGTCTTTCATGTTTGCATTTGCATTTGTAGTATCATCAATACTGGTGCATGTATTATTACTGCCTAATGTCCAACTATCCGGGCAAGGTTGCATATATGTCGGATAATTAGTAGCAGAAGTGAATGGAATATATACCGCTATTAATGTGAGAACAATGATTAAAAGAACAACGGCAACAATAGATACAATTGTATAAAAATCCATTCTTGGTATATTATTATATAATAAATAAATACATAAATAGGTATTATGTGGTTGACTCAACGAGTCAATTTATTTTTGGCGGAATTATATACCGAAGATGCTTGGGCCGATGCTTGGGACGCTAAATTTTTCACATTATTTTCGTTATTACGAAAAAACTCTACAATTGGCGATATTAAAATATATGGCGAATAGTGGAAATAGCATATATTACAAAATGTGAAATAAAAAAGGGTTATAGCGGTCCATTTTAACCATGTGTATGATTCTATATCCAATGTAAAAAAAGATAAAATTATATAGGACAAAAAAAGAAGTAGACAGACTAAGAATAAATAGAATGTTATACTTTGCAATATTTCAGTTGTAAAATATTGAGAAATGACATCGGTTGAATAGGAGGATAATGTTGTAGTTATAGTCGGTGTAGTCGATGACATATATTTAGTATATGTTTTCGAAACAATATATTTTTATAAAGTATATAAAATATGCTAAACGATTCATATTCTCCCATTATTGACCCTCAGAGATATAATGGTCGCATAAATATAATATCTCAACCTGATCCTACTGCTATTTTTCGTCTTCAAGAACGCATTGGGATTAAAAACAAAGCGACGGAATATAGGTCCGCCCTTTCCGGGAATGATTGGGAATCGAATGTCATTTCGCAAGTATATTTTTCCGCTGAGAATATACAGATTATACAAAATGGGTTGCGTGCGGGTGTGTATGAAATGTCTAACCATAAAATCGTAATCCCTCCGCAAAATATGGACCAATTAAAAATCATTATGCGAAGTATTTATTTTCAACATGTGGAAAATTGTGTCGAGAATATAACCGCGCAAATAGAAAGACTTAATAATCTTGTATTAGAATACGCCGTCCCTACAGTGTATAATGAAGCCGTTGGATATTTGAAATATATGCAAGACCAGAGCACATTGGTTATGCCGATGGACCACCCGATACATCATGATAGACAATATAAACAACTCAAACTGAAACCCTGGTTTTAAGCGATAGCGACTGAATAAGCGATAGCGACTGAATAAGCGATAGCGACAGAATAAGCGATAGCGACTGAATAAGCGATAGCGATAGCGACTGAATAAGCGATAGCGACAGAAGCGAAGCTGTATAAAATGGATGGTATATGATCATATACAATCTATTCTTCCGCATTTGGCCAATTTGTCTTTTCCTATGTAAATATATAAACCCGTTACCCTCATTATATGAAACTCATATATCTAGGTCTCATTCTTCTTATTATTATATACATGACCACAATTTACACAAATATCAATTTTTTCACTACAAATTTAGGTAAATTCGCGGCAATTGTCCTGATTCTATTCGCGACATATATCAATATTCGCGCCGGGTTTATTATATTAGTTGGATTTTTGCTACTATATAAATACCAGTTCCAAGTGCCATATATACAAGCATTCGTTATCAACCTCGATAAAAATGTGGATAGATTTCGACAATTGGCGAAACAAATAGATGTATGTGATCTCTTCGTCCCGCCATCTTCCATCACAATTCAGCGATTCCCCGCTATCAATGGAAACGCGATGGATTTGTCCGAAGTCATAAGTGGCAAAATAATTGCAGAAATCAATACCATCGAAAAAACGAAACATAGAACACACCACCACCAACTTACCCGCGGTGGCGTAGGTTGTTTTACGAGTCATCTAATACTATATAAAACATTGGTAGAAGATAAACGCAATAATATGTATTTGATCATGGAAGATGATGTCATTCTTCCCGCCAATTTCAAAGCACACGTGGATTATTCTCTCAAAAATGCGCCGAATGATTGGGATATTTTGCTATTTACTTGGATACGTTTAGGGTCGCAAAAAACGGCGGAACCCGCGATAGACCGGGTCAAGTTTTTTTGGGGGATGCAATGTTATATGATCAACTCGCGAGGTGCAGGGGCGATAATCGATGAGGTTGCCAATGGAATACCGATAGATGGTCAAATAGATTCATATCTGTCGCGTATGATACTACAGAGGAAACTCGTGGTTTATACATACAATAAAAAAGTGGTGAGTGAGAATTCGAGGGAGACCGATATTCAAATCCCCCTTTTGATTGATAACACGGTTGACCCGTTTGATTACGGGGGATATGTTATGAGATAATTAGTTTGATGTTGATAGTATATAAACCCGAATTATGTATATGGATAAAAAACCGCATACCAACTGCGTTCGAAATAATGACCCGTTTCTTCATTGTGGTGAGTATTACACTCTCTAATTAGTCTTTCATAGAATTCTATGGGTTTTTGAAGTATATGACGATTTGAAATACCTATTATACTATTCCATGCAATCCCCGCGTTTTTCTCTCCGTTAATAAAAGTTGCGGAAAACCATTTACCAAAGGGTCGTATTTTGCTTATCCTGATAGTATCATCCATATTTGCTTCTATATTTTTGGCATGTGAAGACGGACACTTATCTATTTGAAAATTCCACATATGGTCATTTGCATTTTCGCAATAACCACACGATAAAAATGTGTTTTGGGTTTGTTCCAACATTTCTACCATATGAACTGAAGAACGATATTTTTTTTCCAATTCAGTTGAACCCGTTAAAAATGCGGTTAATGGGGATATTCCACCATGATAATTATCTATAATATGCCACAAAAATGTATGAGATTCGCGTCCTACATTAGGCAAATTCACCACTTTTTTGAGAAGAGGAGGCTTATAAAAATCTTCATTTGGACCCTTATTATATATCACAACGGGATATTTATTAAATGGCGGGAATTTCAACCATACCAAATCTTCATTATATCTCGCAACTACAATCTCTATTGAGCAAGGTGTATTCGTATTAGAATCGATTTCCCAATCGAAAATTTCCGGGGATGATTTATTCATATTATGGTATTCTATCATATTTTTATATACATAATATACCCTATCTAATAATTTATCTTCGGTGAAATTTTCTTTTGCAAATTCAAATGCATTTTCTGCAATTTGTATCGCCTCATCATAATGCATTTGTGCCCATTCTACTTTTTCTAAAAGGTCGGATAAATCCATTTTAACTGGGATGAAATGTTTGTATGGGATCAAATCGTTGTAAAAATATTCAATATATGTTCGATCAATGAGAAAAATTGGTCTTCTGGAAAATAAAAGCCATTTTAATCTTCCCGAGTATCCATTTCCTTCGATATCAATCAAGAATTTATATTTCATCAAATCTATGAGAGAAAGATAATTTGAACATTTTTCATTTATACCTCCATTTACAGGATATACATGAAAAATATCAAATATTTCTGGGTAATTTTGCCCATATTGATGCAACACCGGTCTATATGCACACCCACTATAAATATTTCCATACCAGCCTATTTTATTTATAGTGGGTGTTTTGTATGATTTTTTTATTATCTCATTTTTCGTTTCTTCGAATGATAAAATATTTGCGGATGGCCAATGATAAAATACCCAATCTGGTCCGCAAAAATTCTCCAACTGTGGAATATTTTTATTATAACACATTGAATATTCTTTTATTGAAAAATCTTCGTTTCCTCTATCATTGCAATTATATTTCATTTTTTCTATCTCATAGTCATTGTATTTTTTCGCCGTTTTCAATAAAAAATAATTGATTCCTTTTTCTCTTTCGTTCATTATACGTATAAAATATTACTAAATTACTATATTTATATATTTTTTAGTATAATTATACTTTCTATATTTTATTTATTTACGCTTTTTTATTCGCAACTTTAGACTTTTTAGGCTGCGGATTAACTCCTCCACCGGATTGTTTGTCTTGACCCCCCACTTGAAGTCTCTCGCGTTTTGTCCTATACATCAAATATTCGCGTTTCAATTCGGCGAGTTCCACCGTCCACATCTGTTCCAAGGTCGTGGCTTTCAATACGCGCAATGCCTCTTCTGTATCCGCCTTCTCCTTCATTATTTTCGCCACATTCTCCGTGGTAACAGAATCCATCGGCATCTTGATCAAATACTTGTAATCTCCTTCGACTTCGTCGAATTCGAGACCGCGGAGCAATTCGGTCACTTGTTGTGCGTTCTTTTTGCGGAGGTCGATGGTATCGTCTAAGGTCAATTGGATATATCTCGCACGATTCGACAATCTCACGAGTAATGCATTCATCTCTTCGATTTGTGCGGCTTTGCGTTTGCCATATGTGGCGAGTCTGATCACATAGAAATCGTCGATGACCTCTTGGACATTGGCATATTTATGCAATTTGCATTGTGCATCAAACATATGCATATTGGTTGTGGAAATCGACGTAGTTAGCCGGAGTAGTTTTTCCAGTGATTCGCCGCCCTGTTTCATCAACTTGGCGAGCTGGTCTTTCGGGAATGTCACTGTGATATCTACCGCGACTTCGGTGGACATGGAAACGAAATCTTTGATTAGAGGCGCGGATTTCTTCCCCGCTTTATCCGTCGTTCCATCGAGGAGCCCTTCTAAAAATGTGATATACGGCATTGTCCATGTTCCCACGGGAAGTTCGGTGATGCGGATTTTGTCGTCGCCCACGCGTTCATACCGCCCTCTAATCACATATTTCGTATCGGAATCGGCGAACGGTTCAATCGTCCCTTTGAATCCCTCGTAATATGGTTTGAATAATGCGGAACTCGGCGACGGGATAGTCACCTCCTCCTCCGGCGGCATGGCGGAAGCAACAGCCGCGCTGCGGAGTCGGCCGAGAAGGCAGTCGATGATTTGTATAGGATCAAATGCCGGAATATTGCACGAAAATCCCGTTCCAATCCCCGAAATTCCATTTATAAGGGCAAACGGAATAATAGGCACATAATACTCGGGCTCTACGATAGTGCCATCGTCGTCAATATAGTTCAATATTCTATCGTCTAACTCTTTGAAAATCGTCCGCGTAAGCGGATTGAGCATGGTAAATATATATCTCTCACTTGCCGAATCATCTCCGCCCTGGAGCCGCGTGCCGAATTGCCCATTCGGCTCCAATAAATTGATATTGTTTGAACCGACGAAATTCTGTGCCATATTGACGATGGCTCCATTGAGCGATGCTTCGCCGTGGTGATATGCACTGTGCTCCGAAACATATCCGGAGAATTGTGCAACCTTTACTTCGGACGTCAATCGCCGTTTGAATGCGGCAAACAAGATTTTGCGGAGAGAAGTTTTGAGTCCATCCACCATATTAGGTATAGAGCGCGCACAATCATATGTGCTGAAATGCACCATTTCTTGGTCGATGAATTCTTCGTATTTGACGGCGGGTTGGTTCGTATTTAGAAAGACGGATTTGTCGTATTGTTCGAGCCACAATTTCCTATCATCCGGTCGTTTTTTGTTGAAGACTTTGTCAATCGTGTCGTCGGAAATGGCCCCGCCGTATACAAAATCCACGATTTTCTTATTTGCGAAATATTCTTTGAATTCGGCGGAGGTGGATGTCCCCAATCCTTTGAAATATTTGATGGTCCACGTTGACCACTGGGGGTCGGATTGTTTCCATGCATTGTATTCCCCGTCGTTGTAGAATAATTTTATATGTGACCCTTTTTTTGCTCGTAGGATGGGCGTATTCATAAACGAGATGAACCCGGGGATTTGGATTAGAGACGCCCATTCACTGTGGAAGAGATTGATACAGAGACCTTTGATATGTGATCCATCTAAATCTTGGTCCGTCATTATCATGATTTTTCCATATCGCAAGTATTTGTGCACATCTTCCAAGGTTGCGTATTTTTTCCCGATTTCCAAACCCAATATTTTTTTTATATCGGTGATTTCTTTATTGTCTGCGATTTTCTTGACTTGTTCGCCGCGGACATTGAGCAATTTTCCCTTTAGCGGATAAATACCGATTGTATTGCGGTCCGAAGATGAAAGCCCGCTGACAATACCAGACATGGCCGAAAGCCCTTCGCACAATATCAATATACAATCTTTCGATTGCGGCCCGCCACTGTGGTTCGCATCGATGAAATTCGCAATACCGCGAACCACTTTCGTTTTGGACCCATCCGATTTTTTCGCTTGCCGGGCGTCTTTTGCTTCCGTGAGTGAGCACGCCATTTCCATGACCCCCATTTTCGCCAATTTCTCGATAAATCCGTCAGATATAGAACACGCGGACCCGAATTTGGCGAAAGGTGTATTCATATAATCCTTCGTCTGACTATCAAATGCGGGATTTTCAATGTCGCATCGCAAAAACAACATCAATTGCTCTTTGATGGTCGACGGGTTCACTTTCACCTTTTTCTTTTTCTCGATATATTCCGCCAATTTGCGGCATAACTGCACATAAATATATTCCACGTGTTTGCCGCCCTTAGGTGTCGAAATCCCGTTTACGAAAGATACTTGGACGAATTCGTGGGTGGGCGAAAGTGCAACGGCATATTCCCAACGGTCACCCGCGGATTCATACACGCGTTTGCATTCCTCCTTCGACCCCAAATATAAATCGACATATCCTTGGAAATGTTTGACGGGAACGACGGAACCATTGTATAGGAACTTTAGCTTTTTCACCGAATGGTCGCTCACTGCTGCAATGTCATATACACGCCTTTTCAAAAGGCTCACCATTTCGGGGGTAAGCCCGTCCAATCCCAACCGGGCATAATCGGGTTTGAAAATGATGCGTGTATATGGTTTCGCTGCGGCGGATTTGCCCAGTTTTGTAATCACGGGTTCGCTGATAGTGTCGAGATTGTGGTGGAATTCTTGGTAATATTTGAGACCGCGGGTATGGTCGACGGTTTCAATCGAGCCGAATGTGGACCAGATATAGATGAGTTTGACGCCATATCCGTTTTTCCCGCCTACGATTTTCTTTTCCGATTTATCGTAGTTGGTGGAAGTGCGGAGTTCGCCGAAAACCATATGCGGAATCCATTTGCCCGTCTCTGGATGTTTCGCAATATCGAGACCATTCCCGTCATTCTCCACGGTAATCGTGCCGTCTTCCGAGATGGAGACATTGATGTATGTGACATTTTTTACCGGGGAGGAGGAGGGGTCCGATGTTTGTTCGTGCTGCTGCTGTTGAATCATACGAACTACGTGGTCGCGCGCATTTACAATGGCCTCATCAAATAGTTTGTATAATGCAGGGTTGTATAGGATATTGCGGCTTACTATGCGGTCGTCGTTTAATACAAACAAATCGGAATCTAGATTTTCAACAGAGCCGATATACGTATCTGGATTATCCAGCACGTGTTGTTTATCGGTTTTTTGCTGATATTTTGTTGAAAGAGAATTTGCGGTTGAAGAATTCGACATGATATTGTGTAATATGTTGTCAAATTTTTAAATATATTTTTATAATCAATTTTGTATGGTATTGATTTTCTTTCACAAAATTGATGCCGAATAAATTATTCTATTTGATCATATACAACTATCTATGTCTTCGACCACTGCTTCTTCTTTGTCCGACGAAACTGTTTCTCCGCCCATTCCTCGCGTCGACCGCGGAAATGGGAATTTCGAATATATATCGGAAATAGATGAACGAAATATGATGATAAATGCTTTTCGCGCAATTACGCGTAGTGAAACGTGGGATTTCGTGGCGAAAGGTCCGGGTTCGGCTGGGTTTATGTGTTCAAGACAACCCGAAATTTACAAAATAATGAATATGATGGATTTATGTGAGCCCGGTGTTGGGCATAGCGGTGCATCTTTCGGTTGGACAATGAGACATATGGAGTTTCTCGCAAACTATGGGGAAAGTGCCCATCGGAAAAATATTCAGAAATAATCGAAAACGCCCGGTGTAAAAGAAATAAATCTGTATAATATAATGTCATCGGGAAAAATATTTAGTATGAATTTATTTTACAAATCGGGGACAAATAATTTAAAGTCGTATACCCCTTCCATGATAGAAAATGATATAAAAATCGAATGTGCATGCAATAAACAGATAAATTATACAAAACTAAAAACGGGCGGGAATGACCCGTCGCTAAGTAAAACGATGCGGTATGCGCAATATTTGCGGATTAATGGGTCTACACAATCAAATGCTCAGGGTAAATAATTGTATATTTCCTAATGGAGATGATTTTGTTGATGGTTTTTTTATTCACTCGGAAAATATCAATTTATTTGATTATTATATAATGTTATCAAAATATCATTTAGTAATTATTGCACACGGTTCTAATGTTACTGAACCAATGAATGAGGATGAGTATAATATTAAATTTTATTCGCCTACTTTATGTGGGGCTTCATCCGTATCGGGCAAAAAATCCAGTATAATTAGTAGAAATAGTAAGTTTATGAGAATTCAAAATTTTTTTTCAACCCAACTAGAATTAGAATCTACTTCGGAATCTCAAGGTGAAATAGGGGTTTGTAAGTTTACACCAAAACACCCTTCCGATTTAGAATCCGAATCTATGGCATCCTCATCTGAAGAATCCGAATCTATGGCATCCTCATCTGAAGAATCCGAATCTATGGCATCCTCATCTGAAGAATCAGAATCTATGTCATCCTCACCTGAAGAATCCGGTTCTGGGTCGCTATCATTAGATTCACCTTCAATAGAATCATATGGTATTTTTGAAAGAAGGCATGAAAGATTTTTGAAAGAATTATATACAGAAATTTTTAATAAGTATATTGATAAACACCACAAAGATTTTTGCAGAAAAAACTCGTTTGAACAAAAAAGAATTATTAGAGAGTTTGAAAAAATTTTCACTGCTGATTTTGGATTTCCACAACAACCATTGTTCAATCAATCATTTACACTGGACCTACAAAACCCAACGCCTTATATTGAAGCCATGGTAGAAACACAGCAAAATATTGAACATTTTGAAATTTCAGGTATTTTTTTACTAAATTTTCATAGAGGATTATTTTCACATAATGCATTACTAACCAAAAGCTCGAAATACATACCTACAAATATAGGATTATTACATGATTGGTTTGTTAGATTTAAACTAACGTTAAACCAAGTAAAAACTATATTGAAATTTTTAATATTGAAAAATACTTATGATCATGACCAATTATCATTTTTTTTTACAAAACATGGCATTTCTGTAGATATTTGGGAATTACTAGATTATACTAAACCAAAAAAGTTTAACTCTGTAATTATGTCTAATTTTGATTTAAAAGGGCTACATTTAATATTATTTCTAATTAGTATTGTAAAAATAAAAAAAATGGAACAAATTAGTAGTATAAAAGAGAAGATATCTGAACTATATGATACCCCCTCCCTAGATTATGAATCTCGTGAATCCATTAAATCAAAATTTCAAACATTATTAAATAAAATGAATTTATTAATGAACCAACGCGATTTCAATGGGTCGATTTTATCTTATGCGTGTAGAGGCTTTCAAGATACGACAAAAACCCCTGTTTTAGAGGTGGTACCATCAAACATAAAACTATACCGAGATTTGTTAAGTAGGGGACGTAGGGCACGAGTTAGAAATTCACATAAACTAAAGCGACAAGAGAGACCAGAACATTTACCCAAAATACAAAAAGCCTGGTATGGAAGGGGAGGCGGGACTAAAAATAAAACCAAGAAAAATCGAAATCCTCAAAAAAAACGAAAATCCAAACAATCTATGCGTTTGTAAAATGAGCTTCACGTAACTACATCATATAATTTACACCATTCGGGGTGATAATATACGCAAAATAATTCGGGATGGTCGTAATATATTTGTAATATAAAACTCTGGTCATCATCCGTAATATTACGGTCTTGCATTTCCCGTATTTTCCCCCTATACATTTCCTCGAATTGTTCCACCAAAGACGACCCCACAATAAACGAAGACCCAGTCAAATATATATCATATGACGCCAACATTGCATCTGCATCTGGTCGGTGTGAAGGGATTAGTTCGCAGATAGATTGGTATATGATCTTATCCTTAGGTATATCACACAAGTTGAGATTACGCGGAATATTCGCAATGTCACGCACAAACCCGAAATCTATCCATGAATAAAATGTATAGTCCGGATATCTCGTTTTTGCAGCAGAAATGAAACACGGTTTACTATGATTTATTAGATTATATTCCGAATACAAATGTTCGGGGTGTTTTTTTCTGCAATCGGGGATTTTGTCTTTATATATTTTGCTCGCCATTATTTCGCGGTCTTTTTCCAAAAATTCGTCGTAGAAGGTTGCCACTTTATCCAATCTTTCGAATACTATCCACGGACTAAACCTATATTTAGATAGTTTTTCCAGAAGCGGTTCTTCCAGAAAAACCAGCATCGGATATTGAATGATATCGGCCAATCGGAAAAAATAACATAAATAATCATCCGTTGTTCGCTTATAATTCGCCCAATTCTTCCGGTCGATATCTCTATATGCAGTTACGAAAAGTATGGAATCCATATTTCCAATTGTTCAAATATAAAATATATATTTTTATCTTTATACTATAACTTAAATCTATCTTATATGTCCCGCCCTTTTGTAAATTTACCATTCCCGTATAATAACCCTAATTATTACCCGTGTTTTGAAAAAAGTAAAATACCTCCATATACGTGCGCAAATCCGCATTCGTGCAAGATTACTCCCGAAACCGTATTATGTGTATATGAACAACCGATTTCGAGAAATCAATCTGAAATAAAACCCCCGAAATCTGGCGTAGAATATGATTACAACCAAACAAAAATAAAGGCGAATTCGCCGAATCAAAGCCATAAATTGAATTATGCGGCATTTGCACGACGGAATTCGAGGACGTATGTCGTTTCGCATGGATAATAAACCCTTGTATCTTAGCATGGTCCCGCGTATTTAGGGATATTTTCTCAGATTAGTTTATATGACAAATCGCCCATATAGACATACAGACGGAAAATATCACGTAAAGGGAAAGACATACAAGGAATTATTCGGTTCACGCGTTCAAGTTTGGAATAATACGGCATACAAAACAACGGGTGGGCTCACCCGCGCACATTTAACCATGAATAAATGGCGTCGTATTGTCTCTAAAACAAAACACACTACTGCGAAAAAAGAAAAAAGGTTGCAGAAATACGGGTTTTATGCCCAGAAAGGCAAATTCGGCGCGGTCACTCGTGGAAGTGCAAAAATGAAATGGTCTAGAACCACGGCTAAAAACAGGAAGCTGAAAAAAAAAGGTGGGACTGGCGATAGTAATGCTAACACAATGCCCCCTAGTTTCAACCCTCTTCCGTATGAAGGGGCTAGCAAATTGGCTAATGGACCCGTATAAACCCTTGAATAAATAAAATGGGACATTTCAAATCTTCACTGGTATAAACCCTTGAAGAATATATACGAAGTGAAATCTTCTTTGGTATTCGTCTAAAATGCGCTCTCTACATTTTTGTAAAATACGATCATGCAAATGAAAAACAATTCTTTAGCTAACGTTTTTGCGAATTTATACTGTTCGAGATTTTCCAATTTCTCTTGTTTAGCGGGGGTGAAATTATAAGGCCCGTGGTTTACCCCCTCTATATATTTATATTGTCCGTATAAGAATAATATAAATACGGATATGATAAAATACTCCGCTGATGTTGGCCGGAAATCCAGAATATTAATGAATATATTTTCGCGATTTGTCAATTCCACGCGGATATCTTGAAAAATCGTTTGTATAATTGCTTTTGATGAAATAATGCACTGCAATTTTAAAGGGGGGAGGAATGCAAAGGCCATATGTGGTCCAACCGCAAGAATAAGCGAATACGTTTTCATGTCGTTAATTAAATATAAAATCTGCGATTGATTGTATATGATCAAATAGAATCAATTTTACGAAACCTATGTAGATCCTCGTAAAAAGTGTAAAAAATAGTAATATATTATATATAATGTCGTCGAACTTTATTACAAACCCCAATGATATGACATGCACAACTGTAGACTTGAGTAATAATTTGTATGTAACTAGTTTTAGTCCTGCATCTGTTACCAAATGGAATGCAGATACTGGTTCGTCAATATCATTTACTTTGTCTCCAAGTTTGACTACATTAATAGGAGTAGCAGCAGATAGCAATAATAATTTATATTTGGTAAGTAATAGTTCCGGTATATATAAATATAATGCAACTACCGGAGCACAAATAAGTGGACCCGTATTACCATCAGCTGGTTCTCCTTATGCTTCTTGTGTGGATAGTAATAATAATTTGTATGTTACATATATTAGTATTGTAACAGCTAATAGCGGATATATTAATAAATATTCAGCGGGTGGTACTGTAACTACTTCATTTATAACTAACTTATGGAATCCACAGGGCATTTATGTAGATAAACAAAATAATCTATATGTTTCAAATTTAGGTAATTATAAAATTGGCAAATATAATGCAAATACCGGTGCAACAATAAATGTAAGTTTTATATCATTAGCAACAGAACCTGATTCAATCACTGGAGATAATAATAATAATTTATATGTATTCAGCGCAAACACTGTTCAACAATATAATATGACAACTGGCACACTTATTACACCGACCAAAAAGAAAAATGAGACAAACTTTTTATTAAAAATAAAAAATTTGTTATTCTCCTTCTTAATAGTGTAAAAGCACCCTAAAGGGCATTAGACATATTTGACAATTACATTTCTGTAATGGTTAGTCTATTTTATTGGAATTTGCGAAACGCAGTGCCTTGTGTATTCTCTTCTATACTTTTCAGGTCTTTCTCCTGTTTCTATATATGAATTGAATACTTTTTGGATATTCTTACATCCATTCTTATCACGATTGATACATCCCTTCCTATTATTTTCCATTTGATATGTTAGGATAGAATGTATTTTTCGGTCTTTTTGTTTTGGGTCTTTCTTGAATTTCAAATATAAATTATCACAAGGTTCTTCTGTTTTATATGACAAACAAGATGTTCTAAATTCATCTATATTATAAACCTTAAATGTTTCTTGTAATTTTCTCTTCAAAGTTAAGTTTGGTGTTGATATAAAATTCCTCATTTGTTTTCCTATACTCCAATCACCTATAATGATAATATGGTCTTTACTATATTTTTTAGTAATTTTATTTACCATATTATCTTCTGTTCGTTTCTTGTTGATATAACTATACCATTTATATTGACGAAACTTAAGTTGTTGGTATAAAGGAACTAATGTTTTATTTGCTTTTATTTTTTCAGTAATATATTCCTGAAATTTGTCAATATTACAGGTTTTAGAATTATATTTATTTAATCCTTCTTCTATTTCAGTTATTCCTATTCTATCTTTGTAATTTTTCAGTAATGATTGATATTTTAATCTTTTTGTTTCTTTTAGATATTGTCTGTTTGTATAAGAAAAATGATTACCATCATCATCCATCATAGAAAATAAACTTCTTTTTCCTGGATCAATAAAAATATGTTTTCCTTCTAACATTTCTTTTGGAACTTCATCAATATAAGGAAATTCTGGATTTTCTTGTTTTTCTTCTTTCTTGGATTTTTTAGGTTTATCTTTATTTTCCAATCTTTTCTTTTTTACTTGTTCCTTTTGTAGAATTTTCTTATCTTCTTTGATTTTATCTTTTTCTTCTTTTGTTAATCCTTGTAATGCTTTCTTCCCTGCTTTTTTCTTATCTTTTTTGGTTTGTTCTTCTTCTACAAAATCCTTGTGTAAAAATCTTAAAGAAGTAGAAAATCCGTCCGTAATAATGGTATAATCAAAAACATAATTCTTTCTTTTTTGTGTTATATTGAAAAATGTATCCCAAATAAACTCTTTATTTTGTTGTAAACAATTATATAAATCTCCTTTTGTTTTATTTTTTGATTTTCCTTTATTTTTTCCTGATTTGATTTCTGTTGTTTCTTTAATCCAAATATCTAATAACTTTTGGTGTTTTTCAGTATCTACAAATAATTCCACTAATGCTTTTGTATCTATTTGAATATGTCTTGAAATAGCGTTGGTTTGTATAGGAAAAAACTGGAATGATTTTCTTTCTATTTTCTCTAATTCTAAACACATAAAAATCATGTGTTTCAAATACTTATAAGGCGTAATTTTAATATCATAGTAATAACTGGTTTCCATAGGCTCGCCCGGCTTTGCATATGTTTCAGGAACAATCTTATACCGATTTTCTTTTAACCAACTATGATATTTTTCATTACAAGTAAGAGTATTATTGAGTATATCATTTTTAATCATATTTATTTCTTTATAAAGTTGTTTTTTGAATTCTTTATTTTCAATTTGTTCTTGATAAAAATGCTTAAAATAACAATTTATAAAGCATTTTATATAATCAAAAAATCGCATTTTAATATTATTTTCTATAGATGTAATCATAGTTGTTGCATAATAATCCAAAATAGAGGATAAATTACTACCATCTTCTAATTCAAATATATTTAGAATACGAAATTCTTGTAATAAAATAGCATTATTTCCTTTCGGTTTTTGTCCTGAAGATGATTTCATTATTGATTTCATACACATAGAAATAGTGTCTCCTGTAATTTCAGGTATTTCTTGATTATTATGATATTTATGAAGAACCCATAATCGCAATAAAAAATATGTTTTACTTGTAATAGCATTTGTTCTAACAATTGCTTTCTGTAGGATTTCCATATTTTCCTTAACTTCTTCATTATTTGGAAGAATTGATGTAATAGGAAGTTTCAAACACCGATATTTATCAGGAGGTTCTTTTTTAGTAGACATCCTATATAATTTATCTAAAGAAAATATCTTTAAATAAATATACGCAATTATATTATTTTCCTAAATATTTTCTAAATTACTATTTATTAAATTTATATCATCTGAAGAAAGTTGTATATGTTGTTGCGATAATAATGCTTTTAAAATTTTTTGTTTGTTTAATTGACCAGCGGTATTAAACATACGACATATAAAAACACAATTATCTTCTGTATGATGTAAGTTGTTATCTAATCTTTCTAAACTAAAATAACGCCAATTATCTCTATTTATTGATAATGGTATTCCTGTGTAATAACATTTCATTTTTTGGTCTATCAGTTTATTAAATAATACATCCTTAGTCAATCTATTTGTGTTTTTTTCTTTCCTCTTTATTGATTTTTTATCCATTTTATAATATCTATCACATAATGTATTTAATATTGCAGATAAATGTTTTGTATTGTATTGTTGAGAATATTTTGGATTCCTTATTTTTTTATTATCTTCATTAATAATTTGTGAAGGTTCTGTTACACCATTGTCATTTGGAGAATTATTATACCATTTTTTTAAATATTCAATATTATCTGTTTTATCACTAGGATTATGTAATTCTTTTAGTAAAAGAGTAAATGCTTCAATCCAACAATCTATTAAATTATGTATAGCATTTTGTTCTTGAACATTAAATTCATAAGCAATTAAAACACAATTTTCAGGTATATGTTCTTTATCTAATCCATTATTCTGAATACTTACTCTCCAGTCGGAATTATTTTCTTCATTTAAACATATATTGCTAATAGCACATTTTTTTTTCTGTGAATTATACCATTCTAATGATAAAAGAGGATATGATTTTAGTAATATTCGTCTATACTCATCTATTTGTTTACCCTTTTGTTTTGATATTATCCTACTACATTCACGACATCCATGTGTAGGTGAATTACAAATTTGTTCTTTTCCACTTTCTTTGTCAATATTATTAATTCCACTATTATTACATTTTGAATTGTAATATTTTGGTGTTATAGATTTTGGTATATTACATATTAAACAGGTTTCTATAATTTCTATTTCATTATTCGCGTTAATAATAACTGTTCTATTTTTAATTTCATTATTAGTTTTTACTCCTGAACGATTTGGTGTAATATTTCCTAATTTTATTTTACCATTTTTATAATCATTATTCCATTTTATTTTTAATAATCTATCCTCTTCTTCGTAAGTTTGTTCTCTACTTGTTTTCATCTATTATATAATTTATAAATTATATTTTATATTATTTCAATTATATTTTCTGGTTGTTTCATCTTTTCCTTTCTCTTTTGGTATGCTCTTTGTCTATATTCCTTTAATTTTTCTGGATTTTCTTCTTTTAATTTTTGTAAATAGTTAGAACCTAATTCCTTATATTTTTCTTTGTTTTTTTCATAATATTTTTTATGATTATTTCCATTTGTATATTTCTTTAATCGCTCTTCTAATTCTGCGTTCTTTTTCTTCAATTCATCATTTTCTTTTTTTATTGTATCTATTTCTTCCATTTTATATTATAGTATAAATATTTTTAATATTTTTTATAAATATTTATTATGAAGCACCATACAGAAGATTACAAAGAAACCGCTGTAAAATATTATTTAGAAAATAAGGAAGATATGCGTAATACATGTAAAATATTTAAGTGTAAATTTCAATCATTAGCAAGATGGGTTAAAACATACAAAAATAAAGGAAATATAAATAGGAAAACTCGTAAAAATCACAACCTCAAAATAACACCTGAAATTGAAAAATTTGTAAAAGAGTATATAAGAAAATATAATACAACTACTTTATGGGAATTATCAAAACTGGTAAATGAAAAATTCAAAGTTCATCTTACAGATATGAGTATTTACAATATTTTACACAAACATAAACTTACTAGAAAACGATTGAGAAGTAAATATTATCCTGAAAAGAAAGAAGGTCAAGCCAACGGCAGCCTTCGGCAAGAAAAGGAAGATTTGGAAAACTTTTATAAAAAGTTAAACGATTTTGATTATAAAAGAACAATTTGTTTGGATGAAACCTCTATTTATTTGAATATGACTTTAACCTATGGAAGAAGTAGAAGTGGAACAAGAGTAATCAAAAAGACAAATAAATATCCATACAAAAGATATAATTTGTTATGTGCTATAAGTGCTGATAAAGTGGTTGGATGGAAATTATATCCTGAAAGAAAAGGAGGAGTAAAAACTACAGATATTTTAGATTTTTATGACGAGTTTATTCAATCCAACTATAAGAATTATTTGGTAATAATGGATAATGCTGTTATTCATAAATCAAAACTAATACGAGAAAAAATAGAATATGACAATAATCATTTATTATATAGTGTTCCTTACCATCCTGAAACCAATAGCATAGAAGAGTTCTTTAGTCAGTTAAAACATTATATAAAAAAGGAAAGTCCAAATACTTATGAGGACATTTATAAAGTAATTACTAATATTTTAGATAAGAAAATAACAAAAGAACATCTAACAAATTACTTGAAACATAGTTATAAAATATATAAATAATAACTGCGTCTTGTCTCATTTTTTTTTGGTCGGTGTAATTCAACATTTGTATCTTCTGCAAGTGTTTCGTTGTCATTATCTTCTTCAGCCAATTATTTGTATGTCGGAAGTGCAGCTAGGACATTGGGTAAATATGCATTACCTATACCCCCTACGCCTCCATTATGTTTCAAAGACGATACCCAGATTCTTACCGATGAAGGATATGTTCTTATTCAATTATTGAAACCCGGCGATTTGGTAAAAACGTTGAAACATGGATACAAGCCTATATACAAGATATCCAAACGCGAAATTCAACACGAGGTCATAAAAGAACGTATCAAAAATCAATTATATAAATGTTCTCCATCTCAATATCCTGAATTGATGGAAGATTTAATCATTACAGGATGTCATTCCATTTTGGTAGATGGCTTTGTCGATATTGAACAACGCGAAAATGTGATTCAAATAAATGGCGATACATATGTCACTGATAATAAATACCGACTCCCCGCATGTGCAGATTATAGAACCAGTGTCTATGAAGTTGCAGGGAAACATACTATTTATCATCTTGCATTAGAGCATGAAGACGAATATATGAATTATGGTATTTATGCGAATGGATTATGCGTCGAGAGTTGTTCTAAAATCCACATTGAAGATTTATTTTAGAAGATGAGGTATAATACAAAACAAATGTGTGAAACAGAATAAAGATAATTTGCCAATACAATACACCTATACATATACATCTAATATGTCACATTGTGGAATTTTCTATAATGATTGCTATTATATCATGAAAATCCACGCAAATCATTCCCAACAATCATTAGAAGATAATGTATATTTCACTCTAAAAGACTTGTATGCGAATTTGGAAGAGCCTGAATATTGTTTTCGCGCAACTATATTTATGAATGAACTCACGAATAACACATTTTATGAAGATAGGACGAATGATTTTCAATATACGGATGTATTGAATGACCGAAAATATTTGTTCGATTTGCGAAAATGGTTGAACTATATCACACCTGCGGATTTTGAGTTTGAAAATGTATCGTCGGATAGTAACTTAGAAAATCCATTTTTGCATATCGATATGAATCACTTTATGCCTTTCGATGATTGGTGGAAAGAATTCGATGAATTGAGGAAACAAATTGACGAAAAATGTAGAGATTATACCCCGACGACATCATTAGATACCACAATTGCAGATGCGCAACCGAAAACAGAATTGGCTTGAATATTTCCAAAGACAAATGGATACCGACCAGATAAAAAAGAATAATTGTATATGATCCTATACAACTAATCCTTCTTCCCACCATCCTTTCGCCATCCTTACAACAAGAAATGCGCAACCTTTCCAAAATCCGGGACAGCCGGGTCCGACGGTAGGGTTGCGAAGCAGAATAATTGTATAGGATCCTATACAATTATTTTATTTTCTCCTTTCTCAAATAGAAATTATATTCCGCGTATTTTCCGATGCCGGAGGGCTATAAATGCTCGCGAAATCTACCATAGATGCCTTCATATATTTCGCCAAAATGATTCGCGTTTCCAAGATATCTTCTACTTGCATCACCGGAAACCATTGGTATTTTGTCCTCCGTAGCATTTCGTCTTCTGGAATATATATCCCATACGCATTTGTATGCAAATCTAAAAACGCCTCTTCCATCAAATCTTCCACTGTAATTGTTGTGCCGCGATTCGTCTTAATGCCAATATATTCCCCGCGTATTAAATGCATTTTATCTAAATGAATGGCTCCCATCAGCCAATGTGTAATCTGACCCCGGAATTCGGCTTCATTTGTCACGTGAATCGATTTGCTTCTCGACTTTAAAAAATCGACTAATTCCCGGAGTGTTTCGTCGTTTTTATTCGCACCCATGAAATACATATTGGGGACAAATTGTCGAGAATGTTTGTCCCTGAAATCTTGTATATGATTCACGCTCTCGACGACGAAGGGCGTTTTTTTCGAAATACCATCTAAATAAAGTGGCGATAAATTCTTTGAACATAAAAACGAATCGGGCACTAAAACCCCCCCATAATAATAAAGCAATTGTGTGAGCCCTAGTTCGCGCAATTGGGATTTCAAAGGGTCCGCCAACGATTTCATATCGAAATCCCATGTAGGAATTAATTTACTAAATGTGTTATCATCGATTAAACAAATGTGGAAATCAGAGCCACAATGATTAATAATGCTGCGTATTGTGACAAATATGTATGGTTGGTTCAAATCAGTGGTATTGCGACTTTGGAAATCCCGCCAATTTCTGGCATTTATTTCATATTTCGTATGAATCCATAATTTCGGTTTATTATATCCGTATAGAGGGGAATCATTTAGCAAATATTTTTTGATGAGTTCATATTCATCTTTGTCTGTTGTATCTACAGAATCTTTGATTTTAGTTCCAATATAGCCAACAACTGCTAGAACGGTTAATCCAAATAAAAATTGGTATATTCCTTTTGATGTAATCATATAAGATATAATAATATATATTCTTATGTATTTTATTTCCTTTATGAAATAATATCTTTTTCTTCTTCAATGGTCGGAAGCGAGTAATTAACTGGCGGTAGATTCGCCTCAACCCCGTTGTAATATACAAAATAATCAATATTGTATTTAGATTCGTTGTATTTGATTTCAGATGTAAATGTAATATTATTATTTTTACATATTTGTCGTATGATATTGACGCATGAATTATACGTGAATTTCCGGTCAACGTAAAAAGTTTTTGATTGATAATAATAATCGCGTATTTTTTCTATAAAATCCAGATGAAATTTATGGAACATTATTTTTTTGTATGCATTAATGTCAATAAAATAGTATTTTTCCGTTTTCAAACAAACTTGTTCTAAAAGCTCAAACATGACCTTGGGGGGTATAAGTTTGCGGAAAATTTGTGTCATTAATTAATATGATTACTTAAAGTGCCTTATGTAATATCTATATATTATTGATATTACCGATTTTATAGTATTCCGACAAAATTCCTAGAGTTTTTACAATTGCCGAAAAACTAACTACACCGGCGAATACGCGAATAATTCCATCAAATTGTTTGTGAATAATGCGAGCTCAATGACATCTTCGTGAACATTGTTGAAAATAGTAATATATTTGCATAACAGTGGGATTATTTTATATTTGGTTTCCTCGGTCAGGTCGTCTGTCATTTTGACGAAAGAGAACATATAATCTAATATATCAATTACCGAATACCCTTGGTCATATATACTATACAAAACCCCGATGGCGTCCGCCATTTTGCCCATTTTTATATGAGCAATGTATTGCTCGAATTTTTGGAAAGATATTGTATTACACATATCGCGACATATTTCTAAAGTAATTCGTTCGTTGTATATATAGAATTTTTCCAAATAATGGATGAGAACACGTATCGAGTCATTGCAATTGGCAGTTATATATGATTTTGCCTCATCTGTAATATCGATGGACTCGGTAGATGCGATTTTATCGAGAATGTGGGCGATTTGGGTATGGGATGGGGGGTATATTTTTATGATATGAACCCGCGATTGGATACTTTCAATGATTTTTTGTATATTTGTGCAAACGGAAATGAAATGGACGTTATGTTTATATTTATCAATGTAGTTGCGAAAGACCTGTTGGCTTTGTTCATTTATATTATCCAAATCGTCTATTACTATCATCTTCTTTTTCCCTTGGATGGTGGATTGCGATTGGCAAAATGTTTTCATTTCATTGCGGAAATAGTTGATTCCTTGTTCCTTGATGTTGTTGATGATGAGGACATTCGTTTCGGGGATGGAATCTTTACGCGAATATCCGTAATATTTGCGTATAATGGCGTATAAAAGAGTGGTTTTTGCCGAGCTACTATTCCCGATAAAAAGAATGTTGAGGTCTTCGATTTCTTGGAGAGTATTCAAAATATTTCGCATAGACGTTTCCATTATGAATTCGTCGAGATGATATGGCTTGTATTTAGAAATAAACGTTTCTTTAAGGGGGGATGAAGGTTGCGTAGGATTCATTGGTAGGCGAAGCGGGAAAAGGATGTATATGATCAATGACGTGAGATATTTATATGAGTATTTTATATAAATAATTTTGAATATGTTAAGCAGTGAAGATTTGAGTGATACAAATAAAGATTTGAATGATACAATAGAATCATTAAAAAAAGAAATAAACTCAATTTCTCTCGCTTTAAAACGAAATTCTAATATATTAAAACGAAATTCTAAAATATTAGAACAAAAACAGGGTGAAATAGAGGGTGAAATAGAAAAAAATAAAGAATATATAAAAAACAATCAAGAATCTACGATAAAAGTTAATCTTCTTATAGGAGCGAACCGTTCTATAATAGAATCTAAAACTGATTCCTTAACCAAACTTAATGACTATGGAAAGGCATGGAAAGCAAAAATATCAAAATTAAGCGAAGATGAAAAACAAAGACTTATTGCTGATAAAAAACTTACAAAACATAACATAAATGGTGAAGACTTTGACTATATTAAAGATATGGCTGGACTTATAAATACTAAGGAAAAAAAAGAAGAGATAGATGAAATTATGAAAACCCTTAATAGTGATAGAGAAATGGAGAAAATACATAGTTATCAACTACATATTGAAAGATTGGAAGATGGAAACACAATATTAGAAGCGAAAAATTTGGAGTTATCAAAGGAAATATCGGATTTAGAAGCGAAAAATTTGGAGTTATCAAAGGAAATATCGGATTTAGAAGAGAAAAAGGGGAAGTTAGAGTTGGAGTTAAAAAAGGAATATGAGGAGTTAAAAGAGGAATATGAGAAATATACTAATTTACTATCAGACATAAATACCGGAGGTATGCGTAAAACCAAAATACACAAGAAAAGAAAATCGTATAAAAAAAGAAAAACCACAAAAAAAAGAAAATATAAAAAACAACAACCGCAAAAGAAACTATATAAACATTAATTCGCGGATAGTTTATATGGCAGATTACTATGCAACTTTAGGGGTTGACCGCGATGCATCAGAAAGCGATATCAAAAAAGCATATCGCTCTCTTTCTCTCAAATATCACCCTGACCGCAATCACGGCAATGAAGACGCTTCTAATAAATTTAAAGAAATAAATATCGCACACGAAGTTCTCTCCGATGCGGAGAAACGGGAGCGGTATAATATTGGCGGTGCTTCCAATGTGGATAACCCACACGGAGGAGGAGGAGGAGGTCCCGGAATGGAACAGTTCCATGATATAAATCATATTTTTAATATGATGTTTGGCCAAGGTATGCCCGGTGGTGGTGGTATGCCCGGTATGCCAAACGTTCGCGTATTTAGTGGTCAAGGACCTCCCGGTGGAATGGGCGGATTCCATCAACATTTTTTCCAGCAATTTCAAAAACCTCCGCCCATTATTAAAAATCTGCAAATATCGCTCGAACAAATGTTTTTCGGAGCAAGTATTCCGTGTGAGATAGAACGCAATGTTATTCATAATGGTATACAATCAACCGAATTAGAAACCATCAATATTGATATACCAAAAGGAATCGATGAAAATGAAGCAATGATTATCCGCGACCGTGGACATTCGATTAACGGCGAGATATACGGAGATTTAAAAATCACGTTCCAACTGATGAATAAAACGGCTTTCGTAAGACAAGGACTCGATTTGATTTATAGAAAAAATATCAGTTTGAAAGAAGCTCTCTGTGGATTTTCATTCGATATTCAACATTTAAATGGTAAAGTTCTCTCGATGAATAATCAGAATAGTCGAACGGTTATAAAACCGGGGTATAAAAAAGTGATTCCTAGTCTTGGAATGCAGCGAGAAAATTCGACTGGAAATTTGATTCTCGAATTTGTCGTGGATTTTCCGGAGCAGTTGTCGAGTGAACAAATCACAGAATTACAAGATATTCTATAGGGAAAACCTACGGTTTTCCCCTATGACCCCTTTCCCTTCCTGATAAGGAAAACCTACGGTTTTCCCCTATGACCCCTTTCCCTTCCTGATAGGGAAAACCTACGGTTTTCCCCTATGACCCCTTTCCCTTCCTGATAGGGAAAACCTACGGTTTTCCCCTATGACCCCTTTCCCTTCCTGTAAAGTTATTCTGTTTAGGTTGCGGGGTGGTGGGTCTGATCCCGGCGAAGCCGGGCAGTAAGAATTAATTCTATAGGATCATATACAACTAATTGCTTCGCAACCCCGACCGCTGGACCCGGCTGTTCCACTTTCTGAAAGGTTGCGCATTTCTTTTTGGAAGGGTGGCGGCGGGATGGTGGGGCTGAGCCCGGCGAAGCCGGGCAGTAAGAATTAATTCTATAGGATCATATACAACTAATTGCTTCGCAACCCCGACCGCTGGACCCGGCTGTTCCACTTTCTGAAAAGGGTGCGGTTGCGTATTTATTGTTTGGAAGGGTGGCGGCGGGATGGTGGGGCTGAGCCCGGCGAAGCCGGGCAGTAAGAAATAATTGTATAGGATCATATACAACTAATTGCTTCGCAACCCCGACCGCTGGACCCGGCTGTTCCACTTTTGAAAAGGGTGCGGTTGCGCATTTCTTTTTGGAAGGGTGGCGGTGGGATGGTGGGGCTGAGCCCGGCTTCGCCGGGTGGTGGGAATAAAAATAATTCTATAGGATCATATACAACTAATTGCTTCGCAACCCCGACCGCTGGACCCGGCTGTCCCACTTTTGAAAAGGGTGCGGTTGCGTATTTATTGTTTGGAAGGGTGGCGGCGGGGTGACGGGGTGGTTCACCACAAAATTGATTTTATATGACAAATTATAAGTCTGTCATATAAAATGTATTTCCCAGTCGACTTAGTTATTTCCCATATCAATGCTTCTACTTTTCCTACAAAAACGAGTCTAAAAAAGTATATTGAAGAGAATATGCAAGTTGGATATGTGACAAAAATAACATTTATATCTGCGACCAAGAGAGATATGTATGATAAAGATTTTAGATTTGATATTTCTAGATCGGGAATTCCAGAAGGAAAACCCGAAGAAGGTATGGAAGATTTTACCACTGATATCCCGCATCAATGGACTGGAATTGCAACAATCGTGCGTTATAGAGCAATTATAGAATTAGAATGGGACTTTTCGAAAGAATGGAATATAGATATAAATAAAATACCGAAATATTCATGCACTCCCAATTATCATGATAATATTAATAGACAAATGCAACATCCTAGCGATTGGTACCAATATTATATAGAAGACAATAAAGATTTTATGGATATATCTATTAAAGACCGAACACAAAATCCATTACCTTTGGCAAAATATTTATATGACAAAATCGAAAAACAAAAAGAGACAGAATCCGAATTAAAAAGTCATATAGAAAATCTTCTATGTGACAAATTCGAAACGGCCGCGCGGATTCATATTCTCGAACGTCAAATTCAACAAATGTCGGAAAAGGGATTTGTTGGTTTCCTTTTCCTTTTGTTTTTCCTACTTTCCTATATTATCGGAAAAACAAAATAAATCATATTATATTAAATCTTCTATAGGACAAACGTTTTTTTATGTGTTATAAGAAAAAGATGAAAATTGATTGTATAGGATCCTATAGAATCAATTGCTTCGCAACCCTACTGCCGGACCCCGACTGTCACGAGTTTTTACACCTTTTCTCATTTAAAACGCGCATTATAAATGAGAACCACTTATAATTATTATCTTTTCAAAATAATTATACTGGTAATATTATATAATGGATAGTGGAAGAAAAACAAACCATAGTGAAAGCAAAAACTGGGATGGGGAATATAAAGAATATAAGTATTACTCAAACCATAATGATAGTCAGTTATTGAAAAAATATATTCACGATATTAGAAATTCAAAGACATTTAGTATAGATATTCTAAAAAATGTAAATAAGTTATCATATGAAGATAGAATGGAAATATTAATAGTTTATAATGAAATGATGTTATATTATTTATCATTATTTGAAGATAAATAATGGGCGTTTTAAATGAGAAAAGGTGTAAAAGGTTGCGCATTTCTTGTTTGAAGGAGGATGGGGAAAGATTGATTGTATAGGATCCTATACAATTAATTGCTTCGCAACCCTACTGCCCAACCCGACTGTCATGGTTCTCGAAACATCTTATCTTACGGGTTTTCTAGAGTAAGGGAAAGGGGGATAAGGAACGAGGGATAAGGAACGAGGAATAAGGAACGAGGGATAAGGAACGAGGGGTAAGGAACGAGGGAAAACCTTGGTTCCCCACTTAGGAGGTAATGCGTTTTGTCGGGATTTCAACATCGACAATATAAATCGAATTTTCGGTAATTACAATATATTCTTTGCTAACCTTGAATATTTTTGAAATAGGACTCGTATATTCTTCCTCACTTTTTACCAAAAGTTTTTCTTTATTGTCCATTACACCAATCAAAACGGTCTTGTCCAAAGAAGGTGTCCAATAATCAAGCATGATTGGTTTGTCCTCAACGATAGAAAGTTTGGCTGCATGCTGAAGAGTTGTGAATTCCGGAAGGCGATAGCCGTTTGGCGTGGTTACTACCGCAGAGGACGATGGAACTACCGCAGAAGAAGTAGTAGGTATAGAGAGCTTAGTCGAAGACATCTTAATAAATATAAAATATACTTTAATATCTCTTTAAATACTTAAAAAATTCTAATATAGAGTTTTAGTTTAGTTTATTTTCCAGATTTTATAATTGCCTAAATATTTGCAACGGTTTACAAAGTCTTGAAAGAAGGGGTATTCTTTACGACAATTGTTCTTTTCCGTATTTTCGCCTTCTTTTCTTTTGTTATTTTTTCGTCACTTTCCACGCATATATTTCGGTATTCTTTATGCAAAATTTTCTTGATAAATTCATAGACGAATAATAATATGCGTTCCGTGCAATTTCCCACGATTAAACAACTTCCTGTGCGAAAAATCATGAACGAAATTTCGGTATATTTCGCATTATCAGATAATTCGCTCATTTTCATCGAATGGTCCGATTTTGTTATTTGACCGGTTTGCAATTTTTCATCGAATTGTATCTCGTTGTTGAAATAGTATTTGCATTTTATCCCCGGATAACTGCATAAGTCATATGCGGTTTCTATATTATATTTCGGCGACCGCATAATTGCATTCAAGCGGTCGCGATTGATAAAGAACCCGCAATTAAAATTCGAATTAATCAATACATTTTCTTCGCGGTCCGTTTCTATAAAATCCAACATTTTCGGAGAAACATGGGGCGAAACGATTTCGAGAATCATTCGCATCGCAATGGTTAATAATTCGGCATTTAAAATCCCCGGGATTTCCAATTTCCCCGTATTGAAAATTTTCACGTGGACTTCTTTGAATTTACCATCTTGCGAAAATCGCAGAATCATGGCGAAACAATTGTAAAACGCGTTCTTTATTTTCCCGCGGCAGTTCATAATATCTTTCTTTGAAATACCGATTGTAATCTTGCGTTCGTCCTTGAATTTTATGCGTCTTGCACTCGGGTTGTCGATTTGTTTGATTATATTTTCTTGGTAATAATAAATATCTTCCAATTTTGACTTATACTCATCATATTCTTCCTTTGTTTTCGAAACGATTTTCATTTGTTTTTTCACGACGCCTTCCATTGGTCGCCAATATTCTATTATCGGAATCTTCCAAAATATGTTCTGAATATCTATTTCTTGATTCAGAAAAAGCACCTTCGTTTTCGTGGAAATATAAAGAGGGTCGCATAAAGGGACATCGGGGTCGACAGGACGCGTTTCGTCGTCACTATCAACGATTTCGTCGGCCAACTCCGAAAGAGGTTTCGCCGATTTTATAGAGGTTGTATTCAAAGACAATAAACTCATTTCATGTTGCAAGAAATTCATCCATTCATCATCTATGGATGCCATATTCAATTTAATTAGTATTTGTATTTTCTATATAAAGAATACGATTTTCTTTATATCAATTTTGTGAATGGATTCTCGAGCGAAGCGAAATAATAGATTATATGATCAATCGAATCTTGCATATTCGCATCATACGTATGTATAACGGTCTCCGCCATATTCAATATATCACGCGTTATTTTGTCCGGATGATTTCGAACAAGATAATTGAATGCGTTTTTCAATATATTGCGTTTATCTGTATTATATTGAATACTGATTTTGTGTATATATTGATACGGATGTTGCAACTTCTTATTTTCCCGGGTTTTCGCATTCATCGCATTTTCCAGAATATTATTCCATAAATTTCGATAAACTTCATTTGTAATAATAATGGATTCGTCCACATTTTGATGTAATTGTATGAAATTAATCATACTTCGAATATCCGACTGATAAAGTTGTTGTATCGTATCTATAACAGAATCGGTAATGTTGAGATTTTCGTGGGTTGCCACTTTTCGGATGAATTTCTCAATGTCTTTTCTCGGTAACTGGTTAAATCGAATCGCCATCAATTCGTGCTTGAGAGATTCGTCTATTTTACATATATAATTGCAGATAAGACAAAACCGGACGTTATTCGACGATTGCAGTAAATATTTCAGCGCTTGTTGGGCGTTTTTTGTCATATAATCTACTTCGTCTAAGATTACGAATTTGACTCCCCGGTCAAACATATTATCCGAACGGACGAATTGATATATTTGATTGCGTATAATATCAATCCCTCGCTCATCCGACGCATTTAAATGAATAATCGTGCTACGACTAACTTGGTGATAGTGTTTCTGATATGCATTTATGAGATTGATGATGGTGGTCGTTTTCCCCGTCCCCGGAGGACCATAAAAAAGGAGATTCGGGAAATAGTTTTTTTCGAGAATATTATTGAAAATTTGGCGATTGGTAGGGTCCAATACAATGTCTTTGAATATAGTCGGTCTATATTTTTCGACCCATGGGATATCGACGTTTTGCGCCATTGTAAGATAGATTATATATGATCCCAACAGTTTATATTCTTTTTATCTTCCTTTCCTCCTTTCCTCCTTTCCTATCGCTTTATCAAAAGAACGGTAGCCAAAATTGCGAGGAAAATACCCACCAATTGTTTCGGCGAAATTTGTTCTTCATAAAATAAGAATCCCACTACTATTAATGCAATCGCCGATACTATTTTCAACATAAATGCACTCGATAAAATGGAATCTCGCTGCATTTCAAATAGAATAATACTTGAAACCACCGTCATGCAAGCTAAAAAAAACCCCGTCAAATATTGTGTATATGACAAACGCCAAACGGCGGATAAATTATTTTTCTCGTATAAATATGCATAAATGAAAGAAACGACTCCTATAAAAAAACTATTCAGGAAAATGAATTCAGCGGAAGAAATTTCGCCGAAAATATTGCGTTTTATGAACGGCCGCGCGGATTTGAAAATCGAAATTATAAAAATGGGTAAAAACATTTCTATAAAATCAAAAATCTATTATATATATATATATATATATGACTTCGAAAAAAACTTGGCGAACCGTTCTAACTCCGGAAAAAAAATATACCTCATTAGAAGAAATAAGAAAAGAAATCGACGAAATTGACGAAACCAATCCCAAGTGGTATCTAGTTCCTACGAAAATTGTATCCAAAAAAACGGGGCAGCAGTTATATTGTATAGGACAACCGTATGAGTATCGTTATTCTCGGCCCAGAAAATCCCGACAAAATATGACAATTCGGTTTCGTAGATTTATGCAAGAACATGACGATGATCCTCTCATTTTGCATAAAGACAAAGAATTCAAACTTTTGCAAATAAAAAATCCGGCCAAAGAATACGGGAATAAAAAATGTATTTCGTATGGTCGGGTTTATGATTTTCAAGAATCTAGATCACAAACACACTCTTGTTTCGATTGCTTTTCCGGAGGAACCAAGAGACACACGAGAAAAAACAAATTCCCAAACAATATAAAAATTTAGTTCAATTCTACCTATTATGCCTAATTGCGAAAATATTCAAATAACATTGGAGGATGACCCGCAAAATAAAAAACGCGGCCGAAAACCAAAAGGGGGGAAATTAGTAACACGAATAGTGGAAAAACCCGAAATTACACCACCTCCAGAAAATGTTGTTCTTCATCTGAAATGCGCATTTAAGGATTTAAATAGCTGCACAAATGACGATAAAATCATGAATGACCCTTTCAAATACAACCCATTGCCGCCCACTGAAATACACACATATAACGAAGAATCTTTATATAAATCATATACATCTGTCGAATCTACCGTGGAAAATGCATACACCGAATATTTATGTAAAAAATGCAGCAATATTGGCGGACCTCCCGTTTCAAGCACGCAAGAATATGACGAAAAGGTCTCGATGAAAGACATCACGGCTAAACTGAAAAAACTGAAAATTCAGCATTATAAGAATATCACGGATAAAAAATCGGCGTGTTTTTGGTGCACATATCCATTCGACAATCACCCGTGTTATATACCCAAACACGAAATCAATGAAGTAATAGTAGTGTATGGTACATTTTGTCGTCCCGAGTGTGCAGTTGCGTTTTTAATGAAAGAGAATATAGACGATTCCATCAAATTCGAAAGATATCATTTAATAAATCAAATATATGGCAAAATATACGATTACAAGAAAAATATCAAACCCGCACCGAATCCATATTACCTTTTGGATAAATTTCTGGGCAACCTTACTATACAAGAATACCGGAAATTGCTCAAAACCGAACACATGCTTGTTGTCATTGAAAAACCATTGACCCGGATATTACCCGAATTACACGAGGATAATGACGAATTTATCATGGGAATTTACGGGGGGATTCAAACTACGCAAACCCAGCAACAGAATGGAGGCGTATATAAGGTGAAACGGCAGAGCGATAAAACAGTCGGACCGTCGAAATCGAATCTGATAAAAGATGCATTTGGTCTGTGAAATGAATGATAAAATAATATATAGAATATTTGATATTCTATATATCAAGATGAAAATTGTCAGCTTAGGCAGTAATTGCGAGGTTGAGCCTATTGTATCCGTCCATCTAATGGGCGGTCTAGGAAACCAATTATTCCAAATATTCGCAACCTTAGCCTATGGGTTCAAATACAATTATCGCGTTATTTTCCCATATGGCGAAACTCTAACGACGGGGAAATGGAGACCCACATACTGGAAGAATTTCCTCAATCCAATATCCATCATTACTACTGCAAACCCGGAGCATGGAGTATCGAATAACGATATTTATTCGTTGGCGAAATACACATATATGTTACATCCATATTGCGAAATACCGCAACTTCCGCCGAATGAAGGGGGTATGCTTCATGGATATTTCCAGAGCTACAAATATTTTCAACCCCATCTACCCGATATACTCGCTCTGCTTAATATAGAATCCATGAAAGAGCAAATTCGCGAAGAATTTGCCGAATTATTTGCGACGACGGACATGAACGCAACTGAAATGCAGTCTATATCGATGCACTTCCGTCGCGGGGATTATAAGGAACATCCCGATATTCATCCTATTTTACCGATGGAATATTACGAGAAGGCGGTCCAATATATTCTATCCAAAATCCGCAGCGGAACATCCGCAACTACACAATTCCGCGTATTTGTCTTTTGCGAGGAGGAAGATACAAAGGATGTATTTGATCAAATACGAATTCTTCGCCGGAAATTCCAGGGTATTAATATTGATTTTATTAAAGTTGCGGATTCTGAGGCGGATTGGAAACAATTAGTAGTTATGAGTATGTGTCGAAACAATATTATTGCAAATAGTTCGTTCAGTTGGTGGGGGGCGTTTTTGAATAATTGGCCGGGGAGGAATGTATGTTATCCGTCTGTATGGTTCGGACCGGGTAATCCGCAATATATGGGGGATATGTTTCCAGAAGATTGGAAAATGATTTGATTGGAAAATGATTTGAGAAATAGTATAAAGATTTAATGCAATATTATTTAAACCAATACTAAAGTTATTTATTTTACTCGATGAACGATTTCAAAATTGCAGTGAAAAATCATAGGAAATATCAGGAAAATTATGAATCACTAAATAATCTGCCGATTGTTTTGAAATTAAAGCGTAAAAATGCGAAATTAGAGAAAGAATTGCGCGAAATGAGCGAAAAATATCGGCTTTTATTGGAAAATGTAATTCGAGATGTGAAAATAAAAGAAGAACCGGGGTGTTCTATTCCGATACTGTCAGGGACGGAGGCAGGAGTGGATGTATATGATCAAATAGAAATTGTTCCGAAAAATAATATTCAAATGATATTAGAAGATTATTGTAGTCAAGAGGATGACGAAAGTGTAGAAAGTGTAATTATTTTACATAGAACAAAAGATGAGAATATAAAAACAGTGGAGTATGAATATGAAGAATCATCGCGCTATAAAGATAGCGAATATGATTACCAAGAGGAGATAGAAGAAGACGAAGCAGAAGAAGAAGCAGAAGAAGAAGAAGCAGAAGAAGAAGCAGAAGAAGAAGCAGAAGAAGAAGCAGAAGAAGAAGCACAAGAAGAAGCAGAGGAGGAAGTAGAAGAAGAGGAAGTAGAAGAAGAGGAAGTAGAAGAAGAGGAAGTAGAAGAAGAGGAAGTAGAAGAAGTTGAGGAGGAAGTAGAAGAAGTTGAGGAGGAAGTTGAGGAGGAAGTTGAGGAGGAAGTTGAGGAGGAAGTTGAGGAGGAAGAAGCAGAAGAAGAGGAAGCAGAAGCAGAAGAAGAAGAAGAAGAAGAAGCTGAAGAAGAAGTTGAAGAGGAACTGTTGCTAGTAGAAGAAGAAGCAGAAGAGGAGGAAGCAGAAGTATACGAAGTCGTTATAAATAAAAAAACGTATTATGTGACAAACGAAAAAGATAGTATTATATATGGGTTGGACGAAAACGGCGATATTAGTTTAGAAGTCGGAAAATATAAAAACGGAAAACCCACTATTTTTTCTTAAACGTAAATCGATTTTTGCAAGATAATGGATAAATACACAATTTACGAAAATGGCGGGTTCTCCGCCTTGGCCCTCCCCCGTCTTTCTTAAGAGGAATCGGAGCTTCTTTATTTGCAGACTCTTTTTCTTTTTCGTTGTTTTCAATCTTTTTAATTTCTTTCTGAACCTCTTTATCATTCAAAGAAAAAAACAGTCGTTTTCCAGTCAATTCCCACGGTTTTGATTGCGGAAATAATAATAAATCCAATTCCGTGCCCAAATATTCACTTTTATATAAACAATTTATTTTATGTATATTTCCATTATTTAATATACCCTCGATTAAATCCAACCGAATGTATATTTCATATTTGGGTTGATTTTCAGAAATCGGCAGGATTCCTATACCCGTATTCATTTTATTACGAGAGATTTTATTGGATATCAGCTCATCGAATTTTTCGTCGGGGTTCAAATAATTGATTAATTCATCGGATTTTGAACTACCTTTTGCAAAATCCTGAAATAAATTTTGTAGATTTTCGTTGGTCGTATCACGGGTTGGACGAATATATTGCTGAAATAATTTAATAAAATTAGAATATTGAGGATATGATTTATTTATTTCATCGCGTATATTTTGGTCCTCTTCTTTTTCATAATTCAAATATAATTCATTGGGGTCTATGAATTTTTCTTTGATTGTTTTCACAGTATTAATCGTCTCAATCGAAGTAATCAATCGCCCTATTTTATTTGTAAAATCGCGTTTAAAAATAACCTTACTGTCTTTCAATTGGTCGAATAAGCCTTTAATCGCAATCGCATTATCAAGAATCAATTTATATGGGGGGGATGGTATAGTAATTAATATATTCATTTCTTCGATATTTTCAATGAATTTATCAATATTTATATTTGTCTTTTCAAAACTATTATCTAATCGATATCTCGAGTCGTCATTCTGAGTATTATATTTCTTTTGGGTTTTTATATTTTTAATTTCATCAGTAGTAATACTATATACTCCATCCCCTTTAAAATCCGTATTAATTTTTTTTTCTAATTTTCCCAATTCTGACGAAATATCGCCCTTTTTTTTTTGTTTCCATAAGTTAAATAACCGATATTCGTTTACTATTTTTTTATATATAGGATGATTGTATATATCATTTAACCAGATTACCCGTATTACTGTGTATATTTTTTCATTCATTTTAATATATGAATAATTTTGGTCTTCGTATGAGCCATTTTTTCTCCATAAATTTTCAAAACTGAAATTTGTAAAATCCTTTTTTATTTTTTGTTTGAAAGATGCGTGTATATTATTAATTAACGGAAATGTGGTTGGGAAAAATAGCAGAAACATTATTTTAATATTATGACGCAGGATTTTTGTTGTATCTACATTTTCTTCTGTCTCTTGGTTGGGTGAATTATTGGAGTTTTTAGAATTATTATCTAATATGGTTTTCAATTGTTCTTCATACCTTTTGTCTATATTGCGAACGTCTTCTTTTAATTTTTCTTTTTGTTCATAAATACTCAATAGATTTGGTATTTCTATCACATAATATGGCAAATAAGAACTTTTATTATTTGCGAACTTAGTTAATATTTCTATTTCAATCGGTGAAAATACTTTTTTAATATTATCATTACTGATAATGCCTTTCAATTTGTCGGATTGTTCAACTAGACTAATCGATATAGATTCATTCTTCTTAATTTTGTTTAAGAGATCGGTTATCGACTCCTCGATGGGTGCGAAACGATATACGCCGTTATCGATGTGGCTAAATACATCAAGTAACTCATCAAACGCAGGTAAATAAGCCTTTGTTTCTTGAACTTCTTTCACATTTTCTTTTTTAATTGTTGTAATTTTTTGTTCATTTTCGTTTTTTTTAATAATTTTTACTAACTCTTTAAAATCAGTTAATATTTCATTTTCGTGTTCGTTAAGTTGACCCAGCCGAGGAGTATATGAGTCGGTTTCTATTTGTTTAATAATTTCTTCTATTTGGTCAATAATGTTATTAATATTAGAATATGTTTTAGTTAATTCATGACCCCGTTGACTATTATCAAAAACAATATCAGTGGATATTTTTTTCTGTTCTTTTTCGAACAAATTTTTTATATTTCTCAACTGTTTTTGTTTCTCTTTTTTCTCCTCGTTTTTTTTAGTTTGGGCTTGTTCGATTTGCGTATTTTTGTCTTGAGTCAGCGCACTTGAGCTTTCATTGCTTTCTTGAGATGCACTGTTTTTTGTAGACACAGACGTCGGGTCATATTCTCCCACTGTGCTGAGAATTTTCAGTTGTGATTCACTATTGAAAAAAAACTTTAGTTTAACATCATACTCTTTTGTGCTTAAATACGGATATACATTAATTTTATAATCTACATCGGGTGTAATATACGGATATTCGGATAATTCTCTGAATTCAGATTCACTTTTCATCGATGGATGATAAAACATATTTTTTGTTAATGGAATTATTTCTTTTTTTTTAGGAATATTGGTATCTAACATTATTTTTATTTGTTCCAATGATATTATCGATTTTGCCATATATATTATATTTCTATATAATACATATATTTCATTCATCCCGAATACAAACTCTCCATTCTCGAAAACAAAAAGCTTCGAATTTCATCGCATTCGAAAAACGCGGGTTAACCCTTTTCCAATTCGCGTTGAACATTCTTTGCTTTTTCTAAAACCGTTTCTACCATTCGAATATCTTCCGCCGAAATTACCGTATCTTGATTATCTAATTTTGATATATGATATTCGGTAAATCCTTCTGGTAATATACAAAAACTACTGTTCTCGTTCAAAAGATAGTCCATGAATAATATAAATAATATCGTCATTCCAACAGCTACGAAAATGTCACGCGTTCCCATCCACATAATAGCGAAAATCAGAATATCACGACTAAAGGTATATCTCAAATAAGATTCTATCGTTTTACTCAATTTAAAATTTACAAATTTAGATGCAATGTTAATCGTGATAATCATGGCCCCTGCGAAGAATTTGCTTTGGTTCAATGATTGTATTTGATCAGTTACGAAGAAATACGCGCGATACAAATATTTCATAAATACACTGTTTGTTTTAGGTATCTTGATTTTCGGTGCTTCTTTCATTTTAGAAACAGATGACATAGGTTGCATATAAGACATGCTTTTTAGTGTATATGATATTGATATAAAATAATAATATACTATATAATTACAATAATTAAAATGAATATAAGAAAAATGAAATGCAACTTTTTTATTATATTATGTATTTCGGCATTTTTGTTATATGTTGTTGTTTCGCAATCTTATAAAGAAGGATTAGAATTGGGACCTAACCCTATCGAAAAAGTGGTTAATTTAATGCAAACCTCGGATAAGATACAAACTGAATTGACACCGGAACAAATACTATTTATTAAATCGCCGGACACAATATCTTGTATACAAAAACAGTTGCAGATTTTGTTTTCTGCAATTGATACTCCTGCTCCGTTTCATGGGGTGATTAATATAATACCTGCTGTGCCATTATTTTTGGGGGAAAATATAGATGGATTTCAAATTGTGCAACCTTCTGATGGGTCGGCATTACCGAATGCTCCTATTAATGTGGAAAATTGTAATTATGACATGCCTCTCCCTAACATACCTCCAAATATTAAGTGGACTAACTTACAGCAACACCAAATAGATTTTATTAAAAATATAATACCTGGGTTGAAACATGATATTAGCGCACTTTTGACATCTGCGGAAAATAATAAAAATTTAGACCCGAATTTTACGGTATATGTTAAATATTTATGTAATAATATACAACAACTTTGGGATGCAAATTCGGCAACCATACTTGTTCCGACGATGTAATTACTATAAATTATATAATCTGTATAACCGGTAAAATCGGTAAAATTGAAATACTTATTTTATATAAAATAAACTCTATTAATTCACATTGTTACAATGTCAAACATTTCGAAACAGCTTATGATACAGAATTTATTGCTTTCTCCTGATGTGCATGAGATTATAAAAGCATTTCTGTTCTACACAGAAGAGACCAGCCCGACCAAAAGGAAAATGCGCGAATGCAAGAGCGTAATTGTTTCTCTTTTCACAGATGGATTAGGAAACGGGAATAATACTGCATTCTTTCGAACCCCGCGGAGTGTGCAAGTATCGACGGGGTATGTGAAGTGGTGTATTATGATAAGTCGTCAATATACAATACATAAATATCACAAAGAAGGGTTTGTGTTGTCTAGTTACAATTGTCAACGCTGCGGGGATTATTATAAAGACGACGTTTTCAAATATACTGGCAAAATAATCCCGCATCAAATCGAATGCAAATGTGGGCATATCGATATCTATTCGTGCATACATTTTGATACGAGAGGATAAATTGTATTTTTCAAATCAAAAAAAGAAATATAAAAAAGAAATCAAAAAAAGAAATAAAAAAAAAGAAACAAAAAAAAAAAAAAAAAAAAAAAAAAAAAAAAAAAAAAAAAAAAAAAAAAAAAAAAAAAAAAAAAAAAAAAAAAAA
>Ga0114960_10000326_pt1 | contig 39835 bp, 28 predicted proteins | sample C_130625_MF_Meta_FD_92637 | JGI IMG/M metagenome (GOLD analysis project Ga0114960, IMG submission 92637) | Freshwater microbial communities from Lake Croche, Canada to study carbon cycling - C_130625_MF_MetaG | ecosystem: Environmental > Aquatic > Freshwater > Lake | place: Lake Croche, Canada...
ATGTACCTACACCGCCTGCACCGCCAATCAATGCATTGATATATGTGCCAGCTGTTACGCTACCACCGCTCAATACTTGTCCAACACTTAGTGTACCAGTTACTGCTGTAACGTTCAATACGCCTAGAGTAAATGTCAATCCTGATAATGTACCAACAGTGGTTGTAATTGCTACACCGCCTTTAGTTGCTGACAATTGAATTGCAGTACTTGTTGGGCTACCAATGATAAAATATGTACCAGCACTGATACCTTGGCTAGTTGAGCCAGTGATATAAACTGGCATACCTGCTGCCAATGTAAATGTGCTGAATGAGCTGATTGTAACGTTACCACTTGTTGTACTAGTAGACGCCGCAGTCAATGTGTTGCTTACTGTAGCAGTAATAGCTGTTGCTTGGTTGATTGTACTGATTGTTGTACCTGCGGTAACACCTGTACCAGTCAACACCATGTTAACTGCGTAAGTACCTGTTACAGTACCTGTCGGTGTAAACACTGTACCAGCGGCTAGTGTAGTTGCGCCGTTGCTGATAATACCAGCGGCACTAGCTGTGCCAGTTGCAACTGCTGGGAATGTACTTGCTGTGATTGGGCTAGAAACAATGTTTGTTGCACCAGTGCCTGTACGTCCGTAAATTTTAAAGTTAGCTAGTGGGCTAGCATATTCGCCGTCATTGTATTTGACATAAACTGCACCAACTGGAATATTAATACCACCACCCGATGCATCTAGTGAAGCCATAGCTGACTGATTATTAGCAAACAACTGTGTGGATTGTGTAATCCATGTGCTAGTATCTGCATTGTATTTCTTGACAAACCAGTTTGCACCTAAGTTAACTGAAGTAGTCTTGACCCATACAGAACCTGTTGGAGCACCGTATACTGATAGTTGGCCAGCATTGGCTGTGCCATAAGCTACAAAACTGTCATAAGTTCCATACAATGGAACTGCAAAGTGTGGGCTAACTTGTAGTTGCGGTGCAATGTATGTACCAGCTACTAGTCCGTATACGCCTGGAGCTATTTTTGTACCTGTAAGTGTACCTGAAATAACAACGTTTACACTAGTTGAATAAAGCTGGATTGTGCTGTTAACATAAGCCGCTGTAACACCAGTAATTGCACCAGTGTTAATCAATCCAACAAATGCTGATGGACTTGAACTGGCTCCAGTAATAGTTGTACCGTTGATAATCAATGTACCTGTAATACTTGCACCACTATTGACCGAGCTACTAGTAACAGTTGGCCAAGCGGCTGACCATGCGCTTGTTCCGACTTCAACCCATGTACCTGCGGCTGTATCTGTTTGGAACTTTTTCAACCACAATTTGTTCAATGTAGTTGTAGCAACAATAGCGTAGTCGCCTAGTGAACCATAACTAGTGCGTGGTGTTGTACCGCTTAGTAAGTTTGAATCTGTAATAACAGTTATGTTGTTAACTGAACTTTGATTAATAAATGTTTGACCGTTTGTTGCAGTGGCCGCACTTGCGTTCCACTGGAATACGCCAAAGTTAGTATCAGCTACGTCAAACCAATATGTACCGTTTGCTGGAGGAGCAGTTGGAGCACTGGTAGCGGCAATCAATTGTTTAGTGTCGACATCTGCACGTACTACATACGCACGGTTGCTAACTCCTAAGAAACTATATGCGGCTTGTAAACCATATTCGTTTAATTCGCCGGCATTAACTGGATTGTTGCTAGCGTCAGTTTGGAAGTAAGGAGTACCAAATGTTGCGCCTAAGTCTGCTTGACTTGTTAGTAGGTAAACTTTACCTGCATTTGCTTTGGTTGTTCCTGGAGCAGTGCCTGTGCCAGCACTGTTCATTTTATCTTGTTCTGATACTACGATTATTAGGGGTACGGTACCAGGTGCCGCTGGGGTGTAGAAACTTTCATCTACTACTGTTACGCTTACGCCTGGTGAACTTAATTGAGCCATTGTGTTATCTCCATGAGTACATGTTCTTGTATGTATTTAGTGGTTTTGAACAAATTGTACCAGTTATATACCCATGGAAAGGTCTTGAAAAGGCTTAAATAAAATATGAGACCACTATGTAGCTGTGGGCGGGCGCCTGTAGCCATTAACTACTATAAAAATAACAAACCCTACTACAGATCGGAGTGCGGGCTATGTGTTCGCGGGGTCAAGGAGCCCAGGTGGAAAAGTTCAGGCTATGCCGTAAAGTCAAGTTGCGACAAATGCGGTTATCGTAGTCTACATTCAGAAGTTTTTAATGTGTTTCATGTAGATGGCAATTTAAATAACTGCCATCCTACAAATCTCAAAACTGTGTGTGCGAACTGTCAAAGGACTCTTCACAAAGAAGGTGTGAAATGGCGTCAAGGGGGTCTTGTTCCGGACTTATGAGTGTTTGTACCTGTGCGTACAAATCGTCAATTGTTCCGTTATTGTCCATGATTGCATCAAACTTAGTACCGACCCAGGCAGTTTCGCTAGCATGAATTCCTAGCTTTTCCATGCGAGTTTTAGCCAACATCCAATTCATGCAAGTATCGCCTGCGTTCATATCTACAGCATCAGTGTACCACTCGGGTTCTGCACCACGTTTTACACGGATAACAATGCCGCCCGCATTTTTAATTGATTTGATTTCATTAGGAAATCTACAGTCGCTAATAACAATATCATCAGTGCTGTTACGTAGTTTGTTTTCTAAGCTGGCAATCCATATATCATCATGGAATGCTTTGCGGCAAACTTCTGTGCCCCAGTACTGTAAGATCCAGCGTGGGGTAAGATTGGGCATATTCAAACGTTCGCTCCACCACGGATCTACTTGTTCACGCCACTCACGAGCTTGTTTAGTACGACCTTCAAGCATAGTGCGGTCCCAACCAAACACTTGTGCTACTGCATCTTTGAGGGAGTTTGCAAACGATTCTCGTCTAAAACCGTGAAAGTTAGTAAGATAATCGGCAATAGTATCTTTGCCAGAACCAATAAAACCGCACACACCTATGATCATAGAACCCCCTAAAGTACTGCTAGTATATAACAGTTTTATTACAAGGTCAAGATATTTGTTAGCCAGTTATAAAGTAATAACCAGTTCCGCCGGCAATTAATGTTTCCAATTCTTTATCTAAATTGGTAATTTCTTCTTTAGCTTCGGCCAGAAGTGCTGTGCCGTTCAATGTAATCGGTGATCCAGGGCCTGCGATTGATCCAAATTTACTACGTGCTTGTCCAAGCATTTGTTTGCTAGTGGCAAGAGTGTAATCTTTTAACCATTGCTTGGCATAAACATCTTGTAACAACACCCAGTCTGGCCGATAGTTATAACTTTGCACAAGAATTTGTTCGCCTTGGGCAAACGGACGTTGCAAAATATCCAGCAAGTGGCTGGTTGGATTCCATAAGAATTCTATGTAACTACCAAACATACGCCCTACCAATTTTTGATAGCCAGCAAAGGCATCATAAGTTGCTAGTCCGCCCATCATGCTACCCGACATAAGGTAGGTGTTTGTATAGGCTAAATTAAACGGTTCAAATAAAGTACCACCTGCACCAATTCCACTTCTTGAGCCAATAGCTCTACGAAATACTTGACGGACAGTAATAACTTCATCGGGCAGTCTGTATTCATTTTGATCCTGTATTAGTTCTAAGAACAAATAACTTTCTTCTACAGCGTTAGGACTGCGCTGACGGTAACGATTTAACGCACGATCTAAAGCAGTTTCGTAATGTATAGGGTCTAATTCTACATCAATCATACCTTCACCGAGCATTTGACGTACATAGTCAAATACTTTGTTTCGTTCTGTTACGGAATTAGATTGCGTACTTGGGGCTAAATCATCCATGTTTTGTTCTCCATGTATATTTAGCTGGCGATAAATATCATATGCCACGCTTATCCCTATTCAAACCAGAAAAAGGACTTGATTACAAGTTCATAGACCGTCAATCCAGCGAGATGTTCCAAGCTGGAGGAACCGACGTATATTTGCACAAATACATAGGTGCAAATACTACTGCTGATAATGCCACTGCATCTCAGCCCATGTATGCCGATCGAAGTGTGACAAACATACAAGATTTGTTATTTTTAGAAAATCGTGACGGCACGTACGATACACAAATTTACAGAATTCGCGGACTTTATAATGTAGCAAACATTGATTTTAATCTAAGTCAGTTTGGTCTGTTTATCGATAATGACACATTGTTTATGACTGTGCATATTAATGATTTTATCAAGTATATAGGCCGTAAACCTATAAGTGGCGATGTGTTAGAGTTACCACATTTACGCGATGACTTTGCGCTTAACGATTTTGATTTTAGTTTGCCAAGATACTATGTTATCGAAGATGTGGGCCGTGCTAGCGAAGGTTTCAGCGTTACGTGGTTTCCGCATCTATATAGATTAAAACTTAAACGTGTTACTGATAACCAGAAATTTGCATCAATCTTTAACGAGCCAGCAAAAGATGCTAACGGCGATCCAGTGGCAAATACCACCTTACGAGATTTATTAAGCACTTACAATGCAGAACTTAATATTAATGATCAAAATGTAGCACAAGCAGAAGCTGATGCTCCTAAGAGCGGACATGAAACTCGTCAATTTTATACATTGGCCGCAGACCCGTTCACTGGCAACCCTGTATTATCAACTGCTGACGAAACAGACATTCGCGCTAGTAGTGTTGCACAAAATCTCAATGCCAGTGCAGTTGCAGGTATGCCACAGCGAAGTGGATATACTGGTTACTTGCTAGGCGACGGATATCCTGATAACGGGTACGAGTTTGGTTTTGGAATTCAATTTCCTAATAGTCCAGTAACTAACGATTTCTTCTTGCGTACTGATTTTATGCCTAACAGATTATTTAAATTTAATGGCAATGGTTGGATAGCTTATGAAGATAGTGTACGTATGAATATGACTAATAACGATACTAGAAATACATTAAAGACTAGTTTTATTAATAATACTACTTACATCTACAACGATAGTCAAGCGAGCGATGCTGTTAAATTAACAGTTGATGCAACAGTTGTTAGAACTCATGTTCCGTTTACATTTGCTACTTGTGCGTATGTTGTATTGAAATATCAAACAACTACACTGGCGTATGCACTGAGTGATCATGTTGGATTGTTTACCAGTTATCAATATACAAATTTAGATGGAGTTGTTACTCCATGCATACAAATCAATCTACCACTAGTTCCCAATACAACTAATATAGACGGTGGTGGCGCATTTCAAAGCTATCCGCCACCTACTACACAAAAAGAAGACGGTGGGTCTGCGGCTAGCGATAATCCAAGCGGTGTGTTAGACGATAGTACACAAGAAGTAATTCCGTTTACTGGAATATGGACTGTTACATTCTATAACAACAGAGAAGAACAACGTCAAAGTATCACTAAGGTACTTAAACCTAGGGCAGATTTCTAATGCAATTTTTTTACGACGGTCAAGTAAGACGATATATTACACAAGTTATTCGTGTATTCAGTAACTTTGTGGTCAAATATGGCGATGGTAGCTTGCACAGAGTGCCAGTTATGTACGGAGATCCAGACAGACAAGTGGCCAGTATTATTCGCGGCAACAGCGAAAACAAAGTAAACAGTATCCCACGTATTGCTGTTTACGTAGAAAGTTTAAGCATGGATCGTGATCGTCTGGCAGATCAAACATTTGTGGACAAAGTTCAAATCAGAGAACGAGATATTAGTGCTGGCACATATACTCAAGGTCAAGGTAAAAATTATACTGTTGAAAGACTAATGCCGACACCGTTTGATCTCAAATTAAAAGTAGATATTTGGAGTTCAAGTACTGATCAAAAATTACAAATACTTGAACAAATGTTGGTGTTGTTTAACCCCAGTTTAGAATTGCAGACCAATGACAACTACATTGACTGGACCAGTATTACTGTACTAAATTTATTAGACATCAATTGGAGTAGTCGCACAGTTCCGGTGGGCAACGACAGTGGCAACGACATTGCCACTTTAAAAGTATCAACACCTATATGGGTCAATCCTCCAGTCAAAGTAAAACATCTCGGTGTTATTACAAAAATTGTTTCTAGTTTATACGGTTCAAGCACTACCAGCGGCACATACGTGGAAGGGCTTGGAACAGATCCGGTAGGTTCCACTACTAGTTTTGGCGATTTCATTGATGTAAATGTTGTAACTATTTCTGATTATAAGATAGAAGTATATGCAAACACAGTACTCGCCTTGGGCCCAGCTGGTTCATTATTTCCCAACGAACCAACTAACGATCCTAATCCTGTAAGATTAACTGCTCCTATAGATTGGACTGAAATTTTTAATAGTTATCCCGGAAAATATGTTGCCGGATCTAGCAGTATCTATTTGAAACAGCCCGATAACACAGAAGTAATAGGCACAGTTGCGATAGATCCACTAGATACTAGTATACTACGTGTTAATTGGAATCCAGATACACTAGTAAGTAACACTGGCATAGATAGTACTGGTAAATTAGATAATATGTTAGGCTACAATGCAACGGCCGGTAATCGTCCCAATAGTCCTGGAACTTTTGATGCTATTATTAATCCACTAACTTATGATCCATTGCGTCCAACAGGTAAAGAAATAGCAGATCAACCTATCATACTTGGTTTGCGCTTCTTGTTAGTTGAGGATATTGGCTCGCTTGATAATCTTAAAAATACTCAATGGACTGGAACCCCGGGTACTGCCGCTACGAATTACAGTACAGTGTGGGGCACACTAGTGGCAAAAACAAACGACATCATTGAATGGAACGGAACTAAGTGGAATGTAGTCTTTAATTCTAGTCAGTTTTACGACACTATGGTCTGGCAAACAAATACATATACTAGTGCTCAGTACATGTGGAATGGTATCTCATGGAACAAGAGCTTTGAAGGTACGTATGACGCTGGATCATGGAGAATAGTCTTGTAACGGATAGAATAGTTTGTAGCGGAGCATTGTTCTACGCTAAATCTACACGACGATTCTTACTATTACAAAAAGCCAGCGGTAAACATGAAGGCACTTGGGGACTAGTCGGGGGCACCAATGTAGTCGGCGAAACTCCATGGCAAGGTTTACAGCGCGAAATTACTGAAGAAATTGGTAGTATACCAAAAATAATCAAAACAATTCCTTTAGAAACATTTGTGTCTAATGACAAGGTGTTTAATTTCCATACTTATTTGTGCGTAATAGATAAAGAGTTTGTACCCGAGCTCAGTGACGAACATCAAGGATGGGCATGGGCAACGGTAGACCGTGCTCCAAAACCCCTGCACCAAGGGTTACGCAATAGTTTTTCAAGCAAAACTATACGCACAAAATTACAAACTATATTTGACCTAGTTGATCTAATTTAAGTACTCCCTAAAAAACTACCTATAAATATGGTATATTATTTTTTAAGGAAAAAAAATGCCAATTTTGAGACCAATTCACGATAGATTGCTGGTTAAAAGAGAAGACGCACAAACAACAACCAGTGGCGGTATTGTTTTAACAGGTTCTTCTGTAGATGAAAAAACTTCAAAAGGATTAATTGTGGCCGCAGGCCCGGGAAAATATTCTGAAAAAACAGGTGTGCTTATTCCTATGACCGTTAAAGTGGGCGAGAGAATTTTATTTCACCCTGCCGCAGGATCAAAAGTGGTCATCGAGGGGGAAACATATTGGTGTATGCCCGAGTCGGATGCATGGGCCGTTATGGATCCAGATGAACCAACACCGTCTGTAGAATTTAAATTTGATTAAATGACTAACAGAGAATTATTAGAAGCTAATAACTTCTTTGTAGTTAGAGATTTTATACATCAGGATGGCGCCGAGATGATTGCCAACGACTTTAAAAAATATTGTATTACAAATTTTGCTAAAGCTAAACCTGATAGCTATGTTCCAGGAAGTCCTGCTGTTTACGGACACGATGCTATTCAAGCAATTTTATTTACGAAAATCTTTTACATGAACGATTTAGTTGGTGAAAGATTATATCCTACATACTGTTATGCAAGATGGTATAAGACTGGTGCTGAATTACACAAACATACCGATGCCGAAGCGTGTGAAATTAGTGTTAGTGTAAATTTAGCAGGCGACGAGTGGCCAATCTATATGACTAGGCCAGATGGATCATCTGAAGGTATAGTTTTAAAGAAAGGCGATGCCGTCGTTTATAAAGGCGCAAAATCTTTACACTGGCGTGAAAAGTTCAAAGGAAAAGAATGTGTTCAAGCATTTTTGCACTATGTAAAAATATTTGGTCCAAATTATCATCATGCATTTGACATGGTGCGTAATCCCCAAGGGTCAATATGATCAATTATCATTTTCCAACAGCCATATTATCGGAGTTTAACCCAATTTTAGCAAATGCCATGTTGCCAGTTGCTAGGAAGTATTTAGACAACCCTGAATTTGCCAGTAAGAAATGGGATTACAATACTACTTTTGGATATAACAATTCAGGTGGCATTGCCTACATGCCTGATATAGAACCTTTTAGAATTTTTATAGAAAAAACAGGAAAAAAATATCTTCAAGACTTGGGTTACAGTACACAAGGCCTAGACTTTTTTTCCTTTGTTTTTGTTAGTGAAATGTTTGACGGTGCGTTCCATGAAGAGCATACACACCCCGAAGCAATATTATCAGGATTATTATATTTGCAAGCACCAGAAGGTTCGGCCTCTTTGATATTAACTGACCCAAGACCGTTTAGAGATTTTGTCCATCTTGACAAATTAAATGATCGACCAACTAGCACTAATACTTCTGAAGTGATAATAACTCCAAAAAAAGGAATGTTTTTAATGTGGGAAGCATGGCTTCCGCACCTTGTTCCGAGAACACGTAATAAAGATGACGGAAGAATTACTATGGTTTTTAATCTTTGTAGGAAAAGATAATGGCCAATTCTCATAAACTTGATAAAACATCTCATCCGCTTGCAGGTACTGTAATTTGTAAAAACAATTTTTTTAATAATCCTAAAAAAGTTATAGAGTTGGCCAATCGACAAACATACGAAGGATCTGAACGATTTCCAGGAAAACGCACAATTAACCTGTTGGAATCTAAAGATCCTGCGACTAAAGAATTTGGAATATTCTTTGCTAAAAAAATTGCAAAAGAAGTATTCCCAGGTATTAAACGATTTGTGATACATATTAGTTTTCATATTAATGATGTGTACGATGACGATCATGCAAACTCGGGGTGGATACATAACGACGATGTTACACTGGCAGGGCTTGTATATTTAAACGAAGACGAAGTTAGTTTTGACACCGGTACTAGCATTTTCCTTAAACAAGGTCAGCGTGATTTTAGTATCGAGGATTATGTTTCTAGAAAAGAATTTAATGTAAGTGGTATTGCTACAGATCAATATAAACAAGATTTAGATAATAATCATGCTAATTTTTCAGAGACAGTAAAGATAGGAAACTTGTTTAATAGGTTAATCGCATATGATTCAAATCTGTGGCATCGGCCTAATAATTTTAAAACCAAGTCTAGCCAGCCTAGAACCACGCTACTATTTTTTATTGACTTTTACGAATTTGAGTCAGCCGATGTCGGACCTCAAAGTAAATGGGTAGACTGACATGCCTGATGTTATAGAGATTCCGTTATTTCCCGTCCCTTTATTTAAATTAAAGGTAACAAATCATGCCAAGATTAAAAAATATTTGATGGATAATATCTATCCTCATTTTTTAAAGAATGGCGTTAACGACACAGCGGCAAATGTATATACTGATTACATTCCAGGCGCTGTTAAAGCGCCATGGGCTATGTTGTCTAAATTCTACGACAAAGATATAACAGAATTTTTAAAAACTACAGGTATAGATTTTAATAAAGGGTGGAGTTACGACCTTACTTGCTGGTACGGCATGATGACTGACACAAACAATACACTAGTTCATGACCATACTGGTGGGCCCAGTAATATACAATGGTCAGGAGTACACTATATTGAGTTAGATACATCCAACACTAACGGTACAATATTTTTAAATCCCAATGCACGAATGATGAAGGGCGTTGTTCCTACTAAAGATACTACAAAACTTCCTGATTTATATCGTCCATACGACAAGCAATGCACAGTAGAAGAAGGCGATCTAGTGTTATTTCCAAGTTGGTTAGATCATCGAACACCTGACTATTCGGGCGCATTGAGGGTTGTAGTTGCCATGAATATTATGTTAAAATTAGATGGCGAAATTATAGGATATTAATATGACAGCTATTAATTTTACAAATGTAGGATTTTTAATAGAGGATTTGAATCCCTTTGTGTTCCAACGTATTAAAAAAGAAGCACAAATACATAAAAAAGATTTTGAAGAGTCGGGTGGATTAGAGACTTCTAAAGATCTATTACGAGCTTACGGCAAACGAAAATTTGGGTATACCAAAGAATACACGATTACTCCAGAAACTACAGATTTATTAATGAAGGAAGTATTTAAATTTGTTGATAAATTTGAAGAAACTTTTAATTATTTTAACAGGATGTTTAATTACACTGTTAACATTGATCAAATTGCATCTAGACTAGAGCTTGAAAGAGTTTGGATGAATTTTCAACGTCCTGCTGAATTCTTGCCAATGCATAACCATTCCGGGATTTACAGTTTTGTGTTATGGGTACATGTACCTTTTAATATTGAAGACGAAAAAGACAAAGAGGCTAATCAGGACCTTGTAAAAAATTCAACTGGCAATTTTGAATTTATGTATACAGATGCATTAGGAAAACTAACCAGTCATTTTTTGCCTGTCGATCGACGTTGGGAAGGAAAGATTGCTATTTTCCCAGCTGAATTGCAACACCATGTTTATCCTTTTTATACGTCTGATGACGTTAGGATATCCTTAGCCGGTAACATAAGATTAGGAATGAAATCATGAATTTTGAAAAATACGAGTTTAATGGATTTATCGGAATTTTTGAAAACTATTTTAAAAATGCCTACTTAGATGAACTAGTTAGCTATTATGATTCAATGTCCAAACTATCGTTACATTACCGAGATAATATTCCTAAACATAGAAAAGACGACGAACAATTATTTTTGTTAAATCACAATGTAATTAATACTGTGAATCCAAAAAATATAAATCATTTCCTTGAAGTGTTGTGGGAGAAAATATTTCCAATTTATACAGAAAAATTTAGCATATTGCAAGACGTATCTTATAAAGTAGATCAAATTAAAATGAAGAAAATTGCACCTGGCGAAGGTTTTCATCAGTGGCATTACGAATCGTTATATGAAAATTCTAGAAGAAAAATAGTAATACAACTGTATATGAACAACATCGATGAAGCTGGAGAAACTGAATTTCTTTATCAGAATACTCGTGTAGTTCCTAAAAAAAATAAATTGTTAATATGGCCAGCAGACTGGACTCACACACATCGTGGAAACCCTCCAATCGGTGACACTGACAAGTATATTTTAACCACCTGGTTAATAGAAATAGACGATGAAAATAAAGGTAGACGATGAAAATAAAATTTAATATTAACGACTCCCTTGCATTAGAGCATTGGCCGCCAATTCTTGCTAAAGACTTTTTGCCCGAATGGTATACTAAACTGCCAGAGGCTAAAGAGTCGTATGCGTTCGACGAGATTGTTACAAAAAATGTGCGGGCGTGTGTACCTGTTAGTGATTTGATGTCGTCGGGGTATATTATTCGTGCAACGTTTGAAGTTAGAGTTTCTGAAAAACTTGTAAATTTTGCGCCGGCAATGAAAATACAAACTGCACTTGAAGTAAAAGACGGTAGTTTTAGCGATACAAATGCTACCGTAGCAAAGAATTCAGATTTAGAAAAAATGTTTGGATTAAACCCAAACGGTCCTGTATCTATATTCGAAGAGCCCACTTGTCCTATGAAGTCTCAAGATAAAAAGAGAGGAAAATATTTCAAATTTGAATCTCCGTGGTCTATTCAAACGCCACCCGGGTATAGTTGCTTAGTAATGCAACCATACTATTTTTACAATCAAGATGTACACATTTTGCCTGCTATTATAGACACAGATAAGTTTGATAAAAAAATTCCAGTGATTGGTTTCTTAACAGGAAAAAGCGAAGAAGTACGATTTTTTTGTGGCGATCCATTACTACATATTATTCCATTTAAGCGAGACGATTGGGAAGCAGAATTTACTACTGACAAAATACTAGACAAATCAAAATTTTTCTTGTATAATGCTTATAAACGGATCTTCCATTCTCCTAAGAGTTTTAAATGAACAATAACATAACTTTTTCAACTAGCGATCTCGAAACATTAGAAATGTTTCCTGTTTTGCCTGCTTCAAAATTAATACCCGATTGGTATAAAGATACTCCTGTAGAAGTAGGAGAGTATATGGATGTTACTGTGCCACACACACCAACTATTAAACGATGTGTTCCAGTATTAGACTATATGACTACTGGATATATTATACGTGCATCTTACGAAATACAAGTTAAAAAAGAAGTAGACGAACATTTTTTTAATAGCTTTGAAGCTCGTTGCCGTCATGCTGACAAAGTAGTAGGAAAACATCCGTGGCAGCAGGCACAAGTTGCAGTCGACGGCCAAAAAAGTCACTACATGAAGATATATCAGCCTTGGCATATTAAGACGCCGCCGGGATATAGCTGTATGATATTCGACCCGTATTATCATTTTAGAAAAACATTTTCAATCTTTCCAGGCGTTGTCGATACAGACAAGCATGACGAGCCTATTGGTATTGTTGCACTAGTTCAACAAAAAGAGTTTACTATTATGCCTGGAGATCCGTTAGTTGTAGTCTTTCCTTTTAAAAGAGATGATTGGACTATGTCGTCGGAAGTACGTACAGACGAGTATAATAAATCTAGTTTTAAGTATCGCATGAGTACATACTGGTCTGGAATATATGCTAAATTACTACATTCTAAAAAAACTTACAGATAATTATGTTCACATTCTTTTTTAAAAAACCAAAAATTGTACTAGATTGTTTTACACATCATCCTGAAGTAGAAACGTTATTCCCCCTAGTAAATGCCGAAGAACGATTGCCCGATTTCTGGAAAAAATTACCAACTACAGTTAAGCATAATGGTCCAAGTCGTGGTACCATGAAAACATGCCCGGGTGTAACGGGATTATTTAGAACTGGATTTATAATTCAAAGTTGGCAAGACTTTTGGATCAGCACTGAAAATTCAATGTTAAAGTGGTTTCCTGAAGAAAGTGCCGAAGGACATAATCAAAAACAATGGGGCGATTACCTTAACGACTATCAACATCTGAAATTAAATAGCCCGTGGAAGATCAAAGAAAAAACTGGTGTAAATTTTCTCTTTACTAATTGTTTTTGGCATGATGATAAATTTAAACCGTTCGTAGTAAACGGCATGGTTGACTACAAATATCAACATACTACCAGTGTTAACTTATTAATTCCGAAAAAAATGTTTCCGGCAGATTTAACTATTCCTGCGGGTAAGGAATTAGCTCACGTAATTCCGTTATCCGAATCCGATGTAATGATTAAGATGCATACGGTGGATTATAGTGAATACTTAAAACAAGTAGGTGAAATGTCCTTTACCCTTAATGGACAATACTACAAGCGTAGAAAAATACTGAAAGATAAAGGACTGTAATGTCAGTTCGACCAATTTTTCCTGTTTTAATATATGAACATCAAGGTACTCAACAAGAAATATTCTTGGTGCAGGATGAAATTAGGAAGAAATTACCTTTAATAGAAGCTACAGATACTTTTTCAAATCCTCCAGGGTGGGACGATGGCGTTCAAACTAACATAAAATCTAGATATAATACTATAGAAGATTTTGAGCTAGTAAATTTAAGAAAGTATATTGAAAAACATGTTAAGCAATATGTCGAACAATCAAAAGCATGGCATCCTGCACCAGTATCTTTACAGCATAGCTGGATTAATAAAACATCAAAAGGTCAAAAACAAGACTGGCATTTTCATCAAGATTCTACGATATCTGGAACTTACTATTACCAGACTACCGGTAATGACGGCGATTTTGGGCTGATGAATCCTGTACCTTGGATGCAACAAGAAATATTTCCTGTAGGGCACGGGGTGGCAAAATATGCAGAAATTAAGCCGGCCGTGGGGAAAATTATATTATTCCCCGGGTGGTTGCAACATTGTGTATACGAAAATAAAACAGATAGTACCAGGATTTCAATATCATGGAATCTTCATAGAAATCATTTTGTAGATACTATCAAGAACCAGATCATTGTTGACGGGTGGCATGCAAAAATAAATACTGAAAGGACATGAAGGACTTAAATGAAAAAACCAATTAAACGAATTATTATTGTGGGCGGTGGAAGCTCTGGATGGATGAGCGCGGCAATGTTATCTAAGCAGTTTCCAAATATAGAAATTGCTCTAGTAGAAAGTCCAGATATTCCTATTATTGGAGTCGGTGAGTCTACCCTAGGAACTATTAATCAATACTTGGGCCTGCTAGGGCTTGAAGATAAAGATTGGATGGAATATTGTAATGCTACATATAAGTTGGCTATCAAATTTACAGATTTTTACGAGCAAGGCAAGTCTTTTTACTATCCATTTGGTTTAAAAGATTTACAAAATACCCAGCAAGGCGGAACTGATTGGTACGTGAAGAAAGTTATGAATCCAGAGTTGGATAACAATGACTTTTATGAAAGTTTTTACAGTTCAATGCCTATGATTTATAAATCAAAGATATTTGACAATGCAGACGGACAACTACCTGGATTCAGTTTTCGAAATGACACAGCTTACCACATGGATGCTACGTTATTTGGAGAATTTTTAAAAGAAAAGGTATGTATACCTAACGGCGTTGTACATATCAGTGCCAATGTCGAAGGCGTACTTCAAGAAGAAGATGGCTTTGTTGCTGGACTAAAACTAGATAACGGTGACATTATTGATGCAGACTTATACATCGATTGTTCGGGTTTTAAATCGTTATTGCTAGAACAAACTATGGGTGTAGAGTTTGAGTCTTATTCAAGTCATCTGCCTAATAATAAAGCATGGGTTACACATATTCCTTATGCACACAAAGAACGAGAGATGGAGAATGTTACAAACTGTACTGCTATCGGAAACGGATGGGTATGGAATATTCCCCTTTATAACCGGATCGGTAGTGGCTATGTGTTTTCTAACAAGTTTATCAGCGAAGAAGATGCATTAAAAGAATACATGGATCATCTTAATAGCGATAACATGACTCTAAAAAATCCAATTCGAAGCCAATTTTTAGAGTTTAGGCTGATAGATATTAAAAATGGAGTACACCGTAAGGCTTGGGAAAAGAACGTTGTTGGTATTGGTTTAAGTTATGCGTTTGTTGAGCCATTAGAAAGTACTGGCTTGCTGAGTGTGCAAGAAATGTTATTAAAATTATGTGAAACGTTGCATAACAGACAAGTTAACAAAATACATGTTGACCACTTTAACTTTATCTGTAATAATATTATGGATGGTTTTAGAAACTTTGTAACATATCATTATGTATTTTCGTCACGCCGTGATACAGAATATTGGAGATATATCACAGAGCAAATTGAGATGGATTCTTTAATGTTAGATCGTAAATTCTCACAAGTTCCGTCGGCAACTAGCGACCTAGCTGTTAAATTGTTACAAGTACATAATCTTCCAGCAGATCCTAGCATGGGGGGTATGCCCGATATATTGGTAGGTATGAACACATTGCCATGCTCTGTAACTCAGCTGGAGATTACAAAAATGATAATCAAAGCTCGACACGGACAAGTACCGGAATTCTACACAAGTCAAACACAAGATTACTGGGATCAGAAAAAAGAATATATAGAATCTCTAGTAAACGATGCGCCATCGCACTATCAATATCTCAAAGATAACATTTACAATGGCAAAGAGTAATGATAGTAAGTCGGTCTCCTCTTGATGATAATCGGAAAGGATTGCCAAGTGTAATTACAGTGCCATTTATTACCAGCGAAAAATGTGACGAGATAGTCGAATCATGTAATAATAACAAATGGTCTGAAGGCACTGTTTTTAAATTTGGGCAATTCATAAAGGCTAAAGAGCATCGTAGTGTTCTTGTTGCCCGAGATGGATTAGATGATGAAGTGCTAGACAATATTTTTAAGACTATTTTTAAAATCAATAGTAAGTTATTTAGATTTCATTTAGATGGGTTTAACGAAAAAGATGCTCCGCTTGTTTTTAAATATTCAGCAGAGAGAGAAGATCATTACCAGTATCATACCGATTTGCTTATTGATAGCTTTATTAGAAAATTATCATTTTCTATACAATTATCAGATCCTAACGATTATGAAGGCGGAGATTTAGAATTTAACCCAAGCGTTAAGGAGCCAAAAATTAGACATAAAGGTAATATGACCATTTTTCCTTCTTATATGACTCATCGTGTAACTCCAGTAACTCGTGGAACTCGCTATGCAATAGTAGGTTGGATTTATGGTCCCGAATTTAAATAAAAAACGGTTAGGAGTTATAGGAGTCGGCACAGCGGGAATTGCATCTATTTCTCATATTATTCCGTGGCTTGGTAATGTATGGGATGTAGTTTCTATATACGATCCTTCGACTCCTATATTAGGTATAGGTGAAAGCACTAATCCTAATTTTATTTCAACACTGGAAAACGGAACTGGATTTAATCTAACTACAGATTTAGATCAGATCGACGGCACTCTTAAATTTGGTACCAAATATATAAACTGGCGAGAGTACGACTGGGTTAATCCATTATTTGGAGCAGGTCACGCTTTACATTTTAACAATTTTAAACTAAAAGAATTTGCTTTTGAAAGATTTAAAAAACTGTGGCCTGAAAAATTTAAAGTTTTAGAAGGCAAAGTAACTGATGTTACAAATGAATTCCAGTGTGTGCATGTAATAGTAGACAATACTGTTGAAAAATTTGACTATGTTATTGATTGCAGAGGATTTCCGTCTGATTATACCAGCTATAACATAAGCGATTGCTCTCCGCTCAATCGGTGTTTTGTTTATAGTATGCCGCCGCATATGGCTGATCAATTTTTATGTACTGAACATATTGCAACAAAGCACGGTTGGACTTTTGGTATTCCATTAACTACTAGACATACCTATGGTTACTTGTTTAATGATTCTATAAGCACTGAAGAACAAGTACTAGACGACATGTCTACAATGTTTTTGACCAATGTAACTAAAGATGATTTAAAAGAATATAAATTTAAGTCATACTATACTAAAAAAGTATTAGATAAGCGTATATTAAAAAACGGTAACAGAGCTTTATTCTTTGAACCGTTAAGTGCAAGCAGTATTTTTTGCTATATTGAGATTGCCGAATTATTCTTACATCATTTAAACAAACAAGAAAAATATAATGAAATGTTTGTAAACACTGAATTTACTAAACTAGCAAAATCTCTAGAAGATATGTTGTCTTTTTTGTATCACGGTGGTACTAACTTTGATACTGAATTTTGGAAATATGCCAAAGATAAAGCAAATGTGAGATTAAATAACAGCAAAGAATTTGCAAATACTATCACTGAATATAAACAAATGCACAAGAATGGAACATCACTGACTGGAAGATCATGGTTCTTTACTCCTCATAATTTAAGAGTCATTGACGAAAAAATGAATTACAACTATTTTAAAGAATAACAATATGAAAAAACCTATAGAAAAAATTGTCATTGTAGGGGGCGGAAGTGCCGGTTGGATGACTGCCGCACTACTATCTAGAAAGTTTCCTAACAAAAAGTTTGTCTTGGTCGAAAGTCCCGATGTGCCAACCGTAGGAGTAGGTGAATCTACTCTAGGTACAATAAATTTATTCTTACACTTTTTAGGGTTAGAAGATAAGGACTGGATGGAATATTGTAATTGTACCTATAAACTAAGCATTCAGTTTACCGATTTTTATAAAGTAGGTGAAACATTTTACTATCCGTTTGGGACAAAAGATAGAAAAAATACTATCAGCGGCCTTACTGATTGGTATCATAAAAAAGTGTTGTATCCAGATACTCCATGGAATGATTTTTACGAATGTTCATATAGTACAATGCCCTTGATATATAACAATAAGATATGCGACAATGAAACAACTCCTAAATTAGAAGGCTACAGTTTTAAAAATGACACAGCATATCATATGGATGCACAGTTATTTGGAAAATTCTTAAAAGAAAAATTTGCTATTCCTAACGGAGTTGAACATATTCAACAACATATAACGGAACTTAATAAAGATAGCGATGGCTATTTAGATCATCTTGTTCTAAAAAATGGAGACACAGTCAAAGGTGACTTGTTTATCGATTGCACTGGTTTTAGAAGTTTATTACTAGAACAAACCATGGGAGTAGAGTTTGAAAGTTTTAAAAAATGGCTACCTAATGATCATGCATGGACTTGTCATGTTACTTACAATGATAAGGAATTAGAGATGAAAAATGTCACAAACTGTACAGCCTATAACAACGGTTGGGTTTGGAATATTCCGTTATATCATCGTATCGGCAGTGGCTATGTGTTTAGCAGTGATTTTATCAGTGTAGAAGATGCTTTACAAGAATACAAAGCCTATCTTAATAGTGATAAAATGACATACTACGATCCCAATCGTGCTGATAAATTAGAATTTAGATTGGTCAAAATTAAGAACGGTACTCATAGAAAAGGATGGGAAAAAAATGTTGTAGCCGTTGGACTAAGCTATGCATTTATTGAGCCATTAGAAAGTACCGGATTACTAAGCGTTCAAGAAATGTTAATTTTATTATACCAGACTTTGGAAAATGAACAAGTTAACAAAATGCATGTTGATTGGTACAATCAATTGGCCAACAAGGTCATGCAAGGATTTAAGCATTTTGTAACATATCATTATGTACTAAGCTCTCGCAGAGACACACCATACTGGCAACATGTTACTGAAAATATCGAAATGGATCGCAGGCTAATTGACAAAGATTTATCAGATATGCGTACTATGACTTCGGAGTTTGGAGAAAAGTTATTAGAAGACCACGAGATGGGTAATAATTTAGGAGGCATCCCAGATATATTTGTAGGTAATCACATACTACCAGTTAATCGACAGTCTGTAGAAAAAATCGGATATGATCAATTATATGTTATTGGTGGCGGATCACCAGAGCAAACACTGCTTAGACCTAGCACACTTCAATACTGGAACATGAAGAAAAAGAAAAACGAATTAGCGGCGGAAAAATGCCCTAGTCATTATCAGTATTTAAAACATAGATTCTTTAACGGAAAAGAATAAAAAAGCACCTTACGGTGCTTTTTATTATGGGTTGATGCGTTAGGATCTATCCAAGGTTGCTCTGCTTCAGGGTGATGTTTAAATATTACAAATGGAACAGCAGGTGGAACATATCCAGGTTCTTCCGCCATTCTTGCCATCATGTGTTCAATGCCTGCACTAGAATCAATTTTATGTTGTGCGGCTGTTTTCAAATGCACTAGATCTATAAGTGTTACAGGATCTAATGGAATCGGATCTGTCCAAGTTGGGTCAGCTAGCAATTCTTTTCTAATATAATCTGCTTTTTCTTTGATGCCAATTTGTGCTCGCTCAACCGCCATATCGTGAATATGCTGGTGCGGATTTTCCCACATCCATTCTAGAGTTTTTATTTCATCGTCGGCTAGTTCAAATTCGTATTCTACACGATCATCATCGGGCAAATCTCTTTCCATAGGAGTCCAGTTTGGATCCTTTGGTAACATATTAGGAGCCGCATTTATAATTCCTTCTCGTGTGGCCGGCAAATGTGTTGCACCAGAATCAATAATGGCCTGAGTGGCCTGTGGCAGGAATGCATCTTCTGCAATTCTAACCCGCCAATCGACCATATTTTGAAGCCAATCAGCCACATCGACTGCTATGTGTTCCATTAAGTAGGCTTCTAGTTTAGTAAAATGTATTGAAAATTTCTGTGTCATTGTAAGGTCTCCGCTGTATTTATGCGATTAAATGTCCGTTAAAGAAAGAATGAGAAGCATGGAATCTGTTGTTGTTGCTAGTCCAGTTACCCCATACTCGACAGTTATCGCCTGCGGCGAGATATAACTGTTGTTGCCAGTGGATCCCGTGTGGATAAGGACTTCCATTACCGTGGCTAAAAATACCATGCGGCACACGACCTGACGGCAAGCCTGACACAGCACCATTCTTGCCCAAGCTCATGTGCATGTGTCCTGTGGTACTGGTCCAGCTAGTATCGTTATGTTGATAAGTTAACCATTGAAAGCAGTAATGTCCTGCTACCGGAGCAGTCCATACACCGTTGGTATAATCAAATCCACTTCCGTTACGTTGATATCCAGTCCACCCAAAGCCGCTGTTGATTGCTTGCCAGCCAGTTCCGCTACCTAATTGGTTATTATACAACCAGCCACCGGTTCCATGACTTTGAAACATGGGTGTACCTTGGGTTTGTGGTGAGCCTGCACCCATAACAAATCTGCCGCCTGCATCAAATCGAGCACGTTCTGTGCCAGCAGTGGTAATACGAACAGTATTATCATTGTTAAAAAATATGCCAGTATTAGTGTTGCCGGCCAATGCTACTGCTGGTGTGCTTGCACTACCTTGTATAGTTTGTAGTGCGCCGGCCATGCTACTACCGTTTTTGTTTAACGGTGTAAATCCTAAATTTGCAACTGCGGCGCCACTAGCTAGTTTTGTGCTGTCTACTCCTGCTGAACTGCTAATATCTGCGTTGACAACGGTTCTGTATGTAACAGTGTTTGCGCCAGCATTACTAATATCAAGTGTAGAGGCTAGCTGTGCGGTTCCAACAGAATTGTTAGCCAACGTAGTAGAGGTAACTGCGCCAGGCGCAAGGTTACCACTAGTTACGCTGTTGTTACCAAAATCGGTACTAACTAGAGTGTTTGGAACAAAACTATCTGTTGCGATACGTTTAAAACTTGAGTAGGTTGCCATTTAGTTCTATTATCCTATTAAGTATCCGCACCACAAACTATGATCGCCGTGCATCCGTCCGTTGTTTCCACCAAAATATGGTTGTGGTGATGAAAAATCAGTTGCATTTAGATAAATTTCTATGCTAGCTGAAATACCCGGGGTGTAGTTATTGCTAAGTTGGTGGCCATATAACGTATGAGGCTGACGACCAGTTGTCCTGTCAGTACTCGCTGATCCATTATAGCCGATGTTGTAGTGTATGTAACCAGTGCTGTTGTTAGCATCGTTGTAGTAATATGTTTGTGAGTAGAAGCTGTACCATCCTGCTACAGGAGCTGTAAATCTGCCTCCCGGAGCAAAGTTACTGCCACCTTTCTGTGCAGTAACTTGCCAAGTCCACCAACCGTTGGCCACTGTAAGTTCGTTCCAGTTACTTACACCTACGTTAAAACTATTTCTATACAACCACCCACCATTTCCAGAAGCAGTAAACGCCGGAATGTTTGGTTGCATTTGTGCAACGCCGCTGCCGTATTTGTTAAAGTTGCTGGCCACAGCACCTGCTGTTGTTATATTAACTTGGTTTGTAGTTGGAAAATAAATTCCAGTATTAGTATTGTTACTAGCGGCTACACCCGGAGCACTTACACTCGATGCGGGAATTATCAAATTGCCTGTTAAACTATCGCCTGCTTTGTTAACTGTGGTATAACCTATGTTTGTAGTACTAGCGCCAGAAGCAAGTTGACTGCCTGTAATCGAGCCGCTGGCAAAATCTCCGTTGACAAACGGACGATAGGTCATAGTTTTTCCACTAAAGTCTAAAGTAGTTGCCAGTTGCGTAGTTCCAACTGTAGCGGCAGCAATGTCTGCTGTTCTAACACTACCAGAGGCAAATGCGGCTGTAGGAACTCCACCAGTAGCAATATCAGCGTTGGTAATATTTTGGCTTATAATGGCCTGATTGTCAATTTGTTTAAAACTTGAATATGTTGCCATAATTAACCTATTAGAAATCCACTAAATGTTTGATGCCCGGAATGTAGTCTACTACTGTTACCGTGGAAAATAGTTCCGCAACTCACATAGTCCGATGCGTTCATATCAATTACCGCAGTATGAGAGTAGCCATCTTCATAGGCATTAACGTTACCATGTCTGGCCATAATATAAGGACAACGTCCGCCTGCGGTCCAACTTTTATTACCGTTCTTTCTAAACCAAAAATGGAAATAATTAGGCACCGTGTTCGAGTCGTCTAAGATATAGTACCATGTGGTAAAATAATACAATCCCGCTACTGGCGCAGTAAATCTTCCAGGAGCACCACTAAAATTACTGCCGCCATATTGGTGTTCTGTGTTCCAATTCCATATCGATCCAACTTCCCATTCACCTGTGCTACCAAACTGCGGGGCATAATACCATCCGTTTTGGCCGCATACGGCAAATACAGGATGATTAGGTTTAGTAATATAACCATTGCTATCAATATTCATAGCCACACTACCGCCTGCTACAATAGCTATGTTGTTGGTTGTGATATTGATACCTGATGCTGAATCACTAGCACTTTGAATACTAGGACTAGAGGTCGAGCCTGCTGGTATTGTTAGTTGCCCCGTTAGTGTATCGCCTGACCTATTAACAGGAGTAAATCCAATATTTGTAATTACTGCATTGCCGGCCAGTGTTGTTCCGCTAATACCGGCACTACCACTAATGTCTGCATTGACAATGGGGCGATATGTAACAGTCTTTCCACTTAAATTAATAGAAGTAGCTAAATTTGCAGAGGTAACAACACCACTCATTGCCGTACTTGGTACAGCATTATTAGCTATATTGGTTGCGGTAATTGTGTTAGGTGCAATATTGCCTGTTACAATAGTATTAGCAACCAGGCCGTCTGCCGCAATCTTCTTAAAACTTGAATATGTTGCCATCGTTTAACCTTAAATTGTAAATAGTCTCCAACCTCTAGTAGCATCATAATAAATCATATCAAATGCCGCTCCTTGGGTTGCTACCACTAATGTTGCATCTGTGGTGTTGCTCATAATAGGCTGACCGTTTCTTGCTATTGACAAATTGTTAGTGTTAAATGTGTTAGCGATATCAACTACACGAATCGTATCGCCCTGGCTTGGACTTCCTGGCAATGTAATTGTAAATGCGCCGCCTGAAGTATTAACCCATAACAACTGTTGCGCACTGGCAGTGTAGGTACCAGTAACAGTCACATTGACCATTTGGGCACCTACAGTACCAGTTACAATATAATTAACACCATCGCTAGTTAAAAATATCACACTGTTGTTAGCCATTGTATAGCTAGCAGAACTCGTATTTGTAAGGAAATTAATTGTACCGCTGGGAGTTGATAATACTGCGGCTCCACCGGTAGTATTCCAAAAACCCTGTGACTGGCCGGTAACTGAAGCAGGAGAAGCTAATGTAATACTTCCCGCCGCACCTGTGATAGTGGTAAATTGACCATTCTGAGGAGTTGTTGATCCGCCGGTAGTTGTTGATCCGGTGCCTAAAACTGTATTATATCGTCCCATATTAATCTCTTATGATGTTGATGTTTCAATACCGTAGATGTTTACGGTAACACCGCCGGTAGCTGTACCTGCGCCGCCGCTGCCGCCGGTACTACTTACCACAATGTTTTTACCAGCATCTATAACAATACCTGTACGTTCAAACACACCGTTAGAAACAATAGTTGTTTGATACTCAAATATTTCACTAGCTATTGGTAAACTTGTAGTACTTGCACCTATATACATTCTGATAGTTTGTGATGCACTTGCTGTGTTAGTAAATGATACGTTGTATACTCCGTAGTAACCAGTTGGTACTGTATATAACAACGTTCCGCTTCCTGCCGCAATATTACCCGCTGTTAGCTGGGCTGTTGCTTTTATTCCTGATCCTGCCATATTAATTCTCCAATTTTTATGTTATCTCTGACCGAAGAATGCTAGAGCAACTGGTGCTCCGTCAATTCCGCCGGTAAATGTCATTTTGCTCGATACAATAATTTGATTGCCTGTAGTATTACTTATCGTATTATTGGCAATATAAATTTGACCCGAAGTCAGTGTATTTACGTTCAAGCTACTTGATCCGCCACCAATTTGGGCTGTAATGTAAGATTTAATAGCTTTCTGTGTTGGTACAACACTGTCACTATTAGCTGTAAAGTAGGGATCTGTTGAGAAACTAGTAATAGTCGCTGATCCAACACCAACTGACAAGTTACCCAATGTCAAACTCTGCAATCCGCTTAGGGCGAAAGCACTAGCGTTCAATGTAGCAGTACCAGTTGACTGTTGAACTCCGAACAAGTTACCAACGTTAAAGTTACCGTCTTGGTCAGTACTTGTAAAGAACACACGCCCGCCACCTGTAGCATAACTTTGGTTAGCCTGTATAGCATTACCAGGAATTACATTAGGGTAATTAGTTTGTGTTTGATTTCCAGTACCAATGTATAAGAAGTCGTGTCCAGTTAAACGTACTTGACTATACTTTAATCGTGTAGTAATTAAATTGTTGTTAGGAGGTGCTAACAATGTACTAAGTGCCGGATTAATTTGGAATGTTGCTGAATAATTTCCAGTAACACCTAATATGTTTGAAACTGTTACTAGCTTGTACCACTGATTACTTCCAGTGATGCTTGCAAATTGTACGTTTGCGCCAGCTGTTGGGATAGCATATACATTGTTTACATTAATATAACTTGAGTTTTGATATATATCCGCATATCCGTCACCTGCTGTATTTGCAGTAGCAGTAGCATTATTCAAACCTCTGTTAGTGAAACTTGGATTTCCTAATGCACCATCGCCCATACGTACACGTATAGGTGCTGTGTTTACCTTGTTAGGATCGAACTGTGTTGCTACAGGTCCAGCGGTATAAGTCATTCCTACTGGAACAGTCGTAGTTAGTACTACAGGTGTTGTACTGCCTGCGGTTGCAGTTACTTGGAACGATGTATTAGCTACAATTGATGAACCAATTACATAATATGTAGTGTTAAGAGTTAGTCCGCCACTGGCTACACTGAATTCAACTGGTTGGTTATTAGCCAAACTAGTACTTAATCCAGTAGTATCGTCTACAGTAATTACGTTAGTGCTTGAAGTTGTAGCTGAAACGTTTCCTTTAGCAAATCCACCGCCTGGTTCAATAATTCTGACTTCGGTAACAGCATTGCTAGCTACTTTCATACGTCCTAAAGGTTGTGCGCCTGTTCGTATACTTGTAGCCGCAGTTCCCGAAGTACTGCTTACTGCCGCCCAGATTGGTTGTGCTCCAATATATGAACTTGAAATATTGCTTAGGTTACCAAATGCAATTGCACTCCAGTTTGTACTAGCAGACATGGCACGTATGGTCCAAACTACACCGTCCGGGCTTGTTGCCGCAACACCGCCTTGTGCTATTGCAAAGAATAAGCCTTGGCCATAAGAAACTTTAGTCCAGGTATATGTTGAACTTAGTGTACTAGCAACAGTTCCAGCACATGATGGGTTTGCAATCCAGCTAGTACCGTAATTTACTGTATAGGCAACAGCACCAGTAGCTGCCAAAGCAACAAATTTATTGTTACCATAAGCAATACTTGTCCAAGTAGTTGAACTTGGCAATGTTCCGCCTGCAACCCATGTTGTACCGTTACTTGATGTAGATGTTATGTTACCGTTATAGTTAATAGCAATAAATGTACCACTGGCGCTTCCGCCTGCACCATAAGCTACTGCTGAATAATATCCAACACTTAGCGCAGTTAATGTTCTACTGATCCAGCCTGAAGCTAGTAATGGAGAGCCGCTAGAAGCCGCTGATGCAGTTCCACCGGTGCCACCTACAGCAACATAAATTCCGTTACCGTATGCCAGTCCGTACAAATTAAGCTGAGGAATATAAGCGTTTCCGCTTCCGTTGCCCAGCTGAGTCCAGCTTGAACTTATAGCAGTTGGAGTGTTATAAGCAAAGTATGTACCAGTTGATGCATTCGTAGCCATTGCTAAGAATACTGCACTTGAATCAGTTACTGTGACTGCTGGTACACTATTATAACCATATCCTATGTTGGTCAATGTCAACGATGTTACACCGCCGTTGCTATAAACTGGCGTTGCTGCCGCTTGAGTTGCAACATACGTTAAAGTTACTCCGCCGTTAACAACGTTAGTATATCCGCTAGCAGTATTGTAATCAAATACTGGTACAGTACTACTAGTTGTTCCAGTCTGTGTACATAGATAAATTCTTCCAGCTGAAGTTTGATAATATGTGCCGTTAGTTGCTGTAGCACTAATTGGATAAGCGGAAGGAGTCAATCCTTGTGGCTGTGCAATAGTCACTGTTGGTGCAGAGAAGTAATTTTGACCCCACTTGTTCATAGTTATGCTACTTATGATACTAGTATTTGCTGTTACTGTTGGAGCCGAAGTGTAGCCTGAACCATTAATAGTCATAGTGACTGTTGTAATAGCACCGTTTAACACAGTACACGTTGCAGTTGCTCCGCTACCGCTTGAGCTGACAAATACAATACTTGGAGGTGTTAGATAATTATATCCGCCGTTAATTACATTTACACTGACAATTTGTGTAGCACTGGTTCCAGTTCCCACTACTGCTGTTAATACAGCACCAGTTCCACCAAATCCACCAATAATTGCAGTTGCTATTGCACCTTGGCCGCCGCCGTATATAACGTTGTTCCATGTTTGACTGCTTGGTAGTGCGCCGCCAGCACTCCACGATGTTCCGTTAATTGAATATTGTGTCGTTGTACCGCTAGTATTGGTAGCTACAAAACGTCCAGCACCATATGCCAATGCACCGTAAGCCGCACTGGTAATAGTTCTAGCAGTGGCCAAGTAACCTGGAGCACTGTAGCTAATACGGGGTTCAATGATATAGGCACTTGTTAAATCCAACTGGCTTTGGATAGCTGTTCCAGGAACAACATGGTCCCAACCGCCTGCGTAAACTGCTGTACCAATAGTACCAGTTGAGCTTGTAGAGCCAGTTGCTGTAATAGTTACAGTTGTTCCGCTAAACGGAGTAGTGCTTATTGCAAATGAACTACCTGATAAATTAGTTGTATTAACAAAATATGTAGTTCCTGTATCAACACCGTTAAATGCAGTACCAAATGTTAATGCTTGTCCAGCAGTTAACGTATTAGTAGCTGTAATTAAATTATTAACTGTGCTTGTAGCTGTTACAGATATTGTTGATGCAGTAGTTGTAGTAACTGATACAATATTAGCATTGCTAGCTGTAACAGTTGCACCTGATGCTAGTGTAAATCCAGTTGCATATATACCTTGAACATAGTATGGGCTTAGTGCTGATAATCCAGCAACTGCTGTTCCAATGAATATTGGCATGCCGTTATACATATTAGCTGTACTAGATACTGTTAAGGTATTCTGTGTAGCGGTAATAGTTGTACTAGATTGTGCAATAGTTGTGTTAGTTTGCCAAGTTGAACCAGCGCCGCTACCACTAATGTTAGCAGTAATGTAAACACCTGCGGCAATTGAACCGCCAGTTAAGAACATACCTACAGCAATTGTTCCTGATACTGTACCAACAGTTAAAATACCTGTAGTTACAGCAATGCTAGATGTTGATAGTGTAGCTGTTGCAGTTGTAGTTGCAGTTACTACAAACGGAGCTATACTATCTCGAATAACTAATGCTACTTTGGTGCTGTTAGCGTATGATAAAATATTAGCATACTGTCCAACACCTGTTCCAGCGGTAAGCTGTACACGATCTCCGTTATAAGCATTACTTAAAGCAGTATCAGTAGCCGCAATGGTTATAGAGTAGTTGTTAGTAGTTATCTGTCCAACGTTAGTTGCTGTTACATAACTTGATCCACCAGTACCATTACCATTGTTTAAATCGATTAACCGTGTTTCAAATAATGCCGCATCGCGGAATTCGTCTTGGAAAGCTGATGCATTATAACCAGATCCACTAATGCTTGGGACACTGTTTGAATAACTGCTACCAGCATTGGCATATTCTACTCGTAAAATCTGTGTTGTAGAGTCTGTTACTACGTTGGTAATATACGCTTGATTTGCACGATTATTCAAATTGGCATACAATGCAATTTCAGTCGTATCAACACCCTCGGCAACAACTCCATACACACCGTACGAACTGTTACCGTTAGTAGCACGAATACGTCCACCTAACTCCGCCATGTAACCAGCATAGCTATAGTAGTTAAACACTGAAACTAGTTCCGATAAAGAACCAGCACCTGTAGTCATCCAACCAATACCGTCACCAATAATACATGTGTAGTCATTAGCAACCATTGAATGGTAACCACCAGAGTGTAATGCACCGTCCACTTTAGCTCCATAGACAGCATATCCAAACATCGTACAGTTTTGTACATAGCATGAACGTCCGTAAATCCATGCATTACTGTCGTTTGGACCAAATCCAGGATCTAAACTGGTGTATGCGCCGCCAGTTGGACGTTTAGTTCCAAATGTTACACTAGCAGTACTTAAATATCCGGTCAATCCGGTCATAGTCATGTTACGAATACCACTTGCATTACGTACTAAGAAGAAATTTGAAGTGGCAGAACCTGTTACAGAATTTAACAATACTTGTGCATACCGTAAACTTCTATAGTTACCAGTGTATTGTAAATCATAAACAATAGCATTTAAATAATAACCAATGTCAGTTTGTGTTAAATCTTTTGGTGCATAGTATGTTGCGTTAAACGCAGGTGTTGATACTGCCTGCAATGCAAGCGGAGTTCCTGTTGTACCAGTATTAACGTTTGTAAATCCTTCTGTAGTAGTTACAGTAAATGTAGTTGTACTAGGAACTGATGCAACATAGTATGTTGTGCCAGCTACCAAATTACCTGATACAAATCCAGTATAAATTGTTGAAATACTCACAGCTGAAGTGACGCCAGTTGTAAATAATGCACCAACTGCGCTTGATGTAGAAACTGTTATTTTTCCAGCAGTTGCACTTACTACGTAGTAAACAGTGCCTGCTATCATGTTACCAAAGTTAGAACCAAATACTACAGATCCGCCAACAACAATACCTGTTAAGCTGTTAAGAGTAATTTCATTACTTGCGTTAGATGCTGTAGCTGTAGTTGTTACTGTAGTTGGTAAAAATTGTACAGGGTCGTTCACAACAAAACTGTGTGCTGATCCTGTAGTAATTATGTTTGTGCTAGTAGCTGTTGAACTTACAGAATAAGTGTACAATGAAGTATAGTATGCAGTAACTTCGTTTTGCAAGAACGGAATATTAGCACGTAATATCTCAGCACCTTCAATGATACCTAACGTATTATTGTAAGTTACAGTGCCGTTCACAGCCGGTTGTACATACTGACTAGTACCCAAATATGTAATAATAGTGTTAATATTATTAGTTGCTGAAGTTAATTGTGCAAGATATGTACTACTTGATAAAGTTGTAGCTACTAATGTTTGCAAATAGTTTAATGCCGCAGTAGTTACAGTTAATTCATAACCTTGTAGTTTATAATCTTGACTTCTGTTATAAGCACGGCCAGCTTGAATTGTGGCAAAATTACTACCTAGTAATGTATCTAAGAACATTGCTAAAGTAACATTAAACACGTCACGCTGGGTGTATGCTGAAAGATATACAAATGCAGTATAATTAGTATTGATATAGTTAACCACATTAGTCTGATATGTTGCAACACTGCCACTTACCGCACTCCATGCGGCTAATGCTGTTGTACTTGCAGTATTCAACTGTGGCATATTAATGGTTTGAACAGCCAGCGTTAAACCTGTACCGTTGGTAAATGTTGATATTGCGGTACCATTATAGCTTGCTGACAATTGGAATTGTGTTGTAGTTAATCCTGTACTAATAACATAATAAGGTGTAACTGTACTACCAATAATAGTTGAAACTAATCCGTTACTAGTTGACTGCGGAATAATCATATCACCAGCACTCAATCCGTGATTAGCTGATCCAACTGTTACTTGACCGTTTGAGATTGCAGTTGAGCCGCCGGTAAATGTAATTGCTGTGCCAGCTAATGCATTAGCTAAGGTAGTTGCTAGTGTAACTGTTGTTGAGGCAGTAGTTGTTGCGGCAACATAATAAGTTGTACTTGCGGCTAACCCGCTTGAGGTTGTTATACCAACACCTGTTACAAATGGAGTACCTTGAATATAACTACCCGATGTTATTGTTACTGCTGTACCGTTAGTATTAGTAATTGTATTTGTAGTAGTACCTGTAGGGAATGTATTAGTACCGCTAATAGTTACGATTGTTGCTGTTGGAACACCGGTAGTTAATCCATTGGTCACGATAGCAGTTACCGTTACAAATAACTGAGCTAGTGTGGCTGCATGGGTACTTACACCATATAGGCCTGCACCAACTTGTAGCACTTGCGGTGATGTTGCTTGTAATGGACTTGCAACTGTGGTGTTAACTACTACTTGTTGTGCTAAAGTACTAACATAGTTAATGGTTGCCGCAAATGCCGCACCAAATCCTGCTGATATTTGTGTGCCATACAGTGCTGAATAATACGCCATACCAGCAGTTTGACTTGCCCAGTTTCCGCCGTATACTAAATCATAATGAATGCCATCTAAGATGTAACCCATATCGCGCTGTGTTTTAGCAAGACTGTAGTTGGGGTTAGATACTAATGAACTGTAGTTAGTGGTAAAATATGCAACTGCTTCAGCAATTAAGAATGCACGGTTAGCTTCGAACATTCCAGCGGCTGCTGATGTATCAGAATATGTGGCATACTGGATTGCACCAGCATTTACCTGTGTAACTCTGATAATAATATCATTTACTGGACTTAGCCCGCCAATACTAGTTCCAAGAATTTTAATTAGACTGTTGGTTGTGTAGCTTGATCCCGGGGTAGTTGGAGTGATTGTGTAATTGTAATACCCGTTACCGTTATATGCTCGTACAATAGTAAACACAGCACTCGAGCCGCCACCTGATAATGTAGTTCCAGACACACTGGTATAAGTAGTTCCACCCGACACAATTGTATTAGATACTATTGTTGACAATGCGGGTTGCGGCCATGCGATTTGCGGAGGAGCCGCCGGGCCACCTTGCATATAAGCTGTAACATCATCAATAGTAGTTTGAATCTGCGCAACAGCACCACTAGCCGCAATTTGTTTCATTTTGTAATACATGAAATTAATTACACTTAATGTTGGTGCTAGTTGTCCGCTACTTGCCGAACGCAATGTAGTAGCACTGGTATTGCCTCGATTAAAAGCACGGCCAATTTGTATAGCATTAAAATTACTACCAAATATCATATCGTACGCTGTGTATGTGGCAATCAATCCAGCATCTCGGTTGATAGTGGTAGGATTGTTATACGTTACACTTTGATAGTATTTGTAAACCCAGTATTGTGCATCGCTGGCAATATTACTGTTTTGTGCCGCCACTGTATTGTAAGCAGTTTGTAGTGCAATGCTTTGTGCCCCAATATACGGAGCAACTGTGGCATCTGCCGCACCGTTTGCTATCCAGTTGATAACGTTTTGTACACGGTCTGCCGCAAAATTTCCAGCGGCTGCTGATCCAGTTCCGCCAGCAATAACTTGAACAACGTTGTTACCGGCAGTTGCTGTAAATGCACTACCTTGCGCAACTGTAATAATAGCTGATTTCAAACGTCCCAATGCTTGTTGATAAGCCGCAGATTGCGCACTAGTAATTTGTAAAATATTTAATGAGTAGTATGCACCACCAGCAATTAAACTTTGTGTATTGCCACCGTATGTTAAATCGTATAATACGCTATCTAAAATATAAGTGATATCTCTAACACCCAAATTGTACTGACCAGCTTGGCCAGTAAATCCACTACTACCCGGATTGGCAATTAGGTATACAAGTGTTTCTGTGATTAAGAAATTATAATTTTGACGAATTTGAGCAAATGCATTTGCATAACCAGTAGTAGCACCAGTTGAGTTACCACCTGTTGTAGTAGCATATGCTGTGTTAGTTATAGTAGCCGCACTGTATCCAGTTGGCTGTGGCATAACAATTACTGGTTCGCTGCCTAGTCCGTTAGCAACTAGTTGATAAACTATATTGAAACTTGTTTGTAAGTTAGCAATAGCAGTTGAACTACCAGTACTTGCTGCCGGCAAGTTTGTAACTTGCGCTGTAGTATTTCCAGTTGTGGGAGTAATTGTGGTATTACTCATTAAGTTTGGTATTAACGCTTTGATACGATTCAATGCAACTATTGCCTTAGGTACCACTGTAGCTAGTACGGGATCTGCCGGGAACGGTTGAACTACAGTTGAACGAAGTTCGTCGCCTACTAATGCAGTATATGATGGAACGTTAATTGGAAGAATTTCGTTATATGTTCCTGTTTTAATACTAATAGTTGTGACTGGGTTAATTACTGTCGGTAATACATTATTAGTTGTACCTGCACTTAAACAACTAGTTAAATAACCAATCAATGTTTGTGCTTTTGTTAGTGTTCCAGACTCAGCTGTATAAGTTGCATTAATCTGTTGTTTAGCTTTTTCAGTTTGTACTGTACCTGCAACAGTTTGACTACCAGTAGTAGAACTTAAGAAACTTACACTTCCTGAACTACTTGCAGTAACTTGCCATGTACCGTTATATGCAAGCGGTGTTACACCTGCTACGGTTACAAAACTTCCAACAACAAATGCTGATCCGCTGTATGTAATAGTAGCAACTGTACCTGTTCCACTTGCGCCAGTAGTTGTAATTGCCGGATTTAGTGTTGTTTGATAGATAGTACTTGGAGCAGTATTAGCTAATACGTTTGTTACCAAAGTATTTGCAAGATAATTCAATGCACTATTGAATGGTGTTACATCATACGAGTTAACACCAGATACAAATGTTGCACCGTTTGATGTAAAATATGATTGTACGTTAGTTGTAGTTTGATATGTTCCGTTACGTGCAATATCAAAAATTAAACCTTGTATAACTAGACCAGCATCTCTTTCTGTTTTGCTTAGTTGATAGTTATAAGTACCTACCATGGCAGTGCCTGTGCCTACAGTAAATGCTGTAGGTACTTGAGATAATGCATAACTAGTGGCAATGCTAAATGATGTGCCATTAATTACTTGTGCAACATAATATACAGTACCTACTTGAATATTGCTGCCGCCAGCAGTACTAAATGTAATTGGCATACCACTGTACATATTAGCTGTGGTTGTTTGAGCAGTTGTACTACTTCCACCAACAGTAAGTGTAGTACTGCTTGTGCCCGTTATATTAAAACTATAAGTGAAGTTAATATAGTTACTAACTTCTTTTACCATGAATTGTTTATTTGCAGTTAATAAAAATTTAGTATTAGGATTTAAATATCCGTCTTCGATTTGCTGGCAAGCATATCGAATACTTTGCCACGGTTTATCAACAGTTGTACCTTGACCAGCAGTAGTAACGTCTGAACCACTAGTTGCAACATATACTAAATTATTAATTTGTCCGTAGTATTGCCACGCAGGTGCATTATTATTAACACGTAATATTTGACCGTCAGTGCCAATTGGTAATCGTGTTGGGCCGTTGGCACCGTAGTAGAACATGTCTCCTTGTGTGGTAAGTACAGCTTGTTCTGTACCAGATGCTAATAAATTCCAATAAAAACCAGTTGTATCCACGTCTGGTCTATTGTTTGTTGATGAACTAGGATTTGAAGTACTAGTAAATCCAGATATATGGGCCAATATACAAATATATGTACTTACACCCCATAGTATAGTGTCGCCTGCAACATAAGTTACGCCAGTTGCCCATGTTACTGATATACCAGTTACCGTTACGCCGCCTGTTTGAATTACACCACCACTGACTGTGTTAATAGTCATAGTTAAATCGTTAGCTGGACTTAGTCCTCCTAGGCTTGTACCTAGAATTTTAATTGTGTTTGAACCAGTTGTACTAGAATAACCAGTGCCACCGCTAGTTACGGTAACTGTATAGGTTGTGTTTTTAGCCAATACTGTGAATTGTGCGCCACTACCTGTGCCAGTTACGTTGGTTGCTGACAGTCCAGAATATGTATTATAACTTGGATTCCACTTAATACCGCTGTTTAATTGTGCCCAGTAGGTTGCAAATGGCGGTTTTGGATTTGTAGTACCCAGTGTTGTATTCGCGGTTGAAGCTGTTACTGTTGCTGGAGCACCACCTGATGTTGTACTAACCGTGAATGTTGTACTGTTAGGTATGTATCCAACATAGTATTGTTGTGTTGTTGTTAATGTACCTAGTGCTGATCCAAAAGTAATAGGTAGTCCTGGTACTAAATTGTTTGTAGTTCCAGCCACAGTACCAAATACTGATCCAGTTAATGTGCCAACCAATGCATACTGTACTTGCGTAGTACTAGGTGTACCAGTAACTACATAAGTTCCATTAAATCCCGCTGGAGTTACATTGGCAACAGTAATATATTGTCCTGCTACAAACGGAATAGCCGTTTGTGTAGCATACGTCAATGTAGCTGTTCCACCTGTTGCACTAGCGGCTGTTAGTGTGATACTTGGTAAACTAACTAAATTATTTGTGCCTGTAATGGTTGTACTAGCAATAGCAGTACCAGTGTAGTTAGTAGTCCAATTTGTTCCGCTGCCGCCTGTAATGTAGTATGTGTTCGTTGTTAGACCACCACCACTTAGGTACATTCCAACGGCAACTGTACCTGTTACAGTTCCTCCAATAACTAGTGCTCCACTACTACTAATTGTAGTCAACGGCATTGTGGCTGTGGGGTTTGTTGTAGCTGTAGCTGTTACTGTTTGAACAGCATTATCGGCTAACGCTAGGTATGTATAACCATCAACAGTGACCACATCTCCAATTCTATAACCAGTTTGACCTGTTTGAATTCCGGATGGACTAGTAGTCCACTGTCCTGCAAATGTTAATCCTGTGGTAAACGGTGCCCAGGATAAAATACTTGTACTTGGAATTTGTCCGGAGTTATTTGCTATAGCAGTATATGTATTTCCACCATAACTGACCACATCACCTAAAACATATGATGTAGAACTTGACCAAGAATTTAAAAATTCAAATCCTGATACAAACAAACTAAAATTGGCAGACGCAAACGATGCACTAGATGTATGTGCTGTTGTACAAATCCAAAGATCTGCTCCGTATGTTACAACATCGTTTACACGATATCTAACACTACTTGCACTCCATGCACCTTGATAATATACACCAGCATTAAATGTAGTCCACTTGCTTTGATCGTTTTCAAGACCCAATGTTGCGGTATTAGCCGATACGTGTCCAGCACTACATACGTATGTGTATCCGCCATAGCTAACTAAATCATTTAATTTATAACGAGTGTTAGTAGTCCAAGCACCGATCCAATTAATGTTACTTGAATATGGAACCCAGTATTCGATAACAACAGTTAAACCAGAAGGAGTACCACTAGTAGTAGCAATTGATGGGCCACCTTGTGTAGCACTTAATGTAAATCCTGTTCCTAAACCATTTGTAGCAATAATATAATATGTACCGTTGCCACTAGCACTGCCGTTAATAGTGCCTGTGCCTCCGTTAGTTCCGGAAATTACTACAGCCATACCTACATTCAAAGTAGTCGATGCACAAGTAAATGTTCCGTTAGCACCAATTGCAGATACTGTAACTGCATTGTATTGACTGTTTTCCAATCCCAGTTGACTTGGCCCAGATACTGTACCCAATGTACTAGAAGTGTATGTTCCGGTTAATGCAAATGTTACCTGAGTAGTAGAGCAAGTCACAACAGTAAATGTTGTATTAACTGTGTTAACTGTGCCGCTAGTTGATGTGGGACTAAATCCAGCTAACGTAATAGTTGAACCAACTAAGAATGGTTGAACAATTTGTGCGGCATAGGTAATAGTAGCAGTACCGCTATTAACTGTAATTCCAGTTGCAGTTATTGAAGCTGTTGCAGTTGCACTTGTATGACCAGTCGTAGCCTGATATATTACACCACCGTATAATGCTAAATCGCCTAGGTTATAAACTGTACCGTTTAACCATGTTCCACGCCATTGTGAACCATCTGCTATTAAATTCCACAATGATGGATTTGCATTTAAATCTGTAGCAAATGCACTTGATGCTGTATTGGATATTACACAGATATAAGTTTTTCCACCTACTGTAACAATGTCATCAACTACATACGCTGTGCTGGCTGACCAGGTACCTTGGTATACTGGTTTAATTCTGCCTAGTTTATATTCTGCCATTTTTTATCATCCTCTGATAGTATTTATATAATTTTCTTTTCATAGGTTTAGCTTCTACGGAACGCATTTCTTGCAAAGAAACCTAAGGCCGCCATATTTCCATCTACACCAATATTGACCAATCCTAGCCCTGGTACTTGTCCAAAATAAATCTTTTGTGGCATTTTTACATTGGATCCAGTTGTCCCATTAGGAATGGTCGATCTTATAAAGTTAGGACCTCCAACTACAACTGTACCTGCGGTAAGTACTCCGGTAAATGTGTTTGCACCACCTTGACTTAAACGACTAGTTAGATATGTCTTAATAGCCTTTTGTGTTGGAATTACTGCATCGCTATTAGAGCTAAATGTACTATCAGTACTAAACTGCTGAATAACAACACTAGATCCGCCAACACTAATACCGCCTAAACTCAATGTACTCAATCCTGATAATCCAAACTGACTAGCACTTAATGTAACAATACCAGTAGCTTGTTGAACGCCAAACAAACTTCCAACTTTAAAGTTACCATCTTGGTCAGTACTAGTATAGAATACACGACCATAGTTTGCTTCAACTGTTTGATTATTAGGATACGAATTTGCATTACTGGTTAACGGATATTGCGAGTTAGGCAAATCTCCTGAACCAATATATAAAAAGTCATGATTGGTTAGTCGGGCTTGACTGTATTTTGTACGAATACTAACTACTGTACCATTGGCGGTTGCGTTAGCTACAGAGATTGCGGGACTTACTGCCACATTGGCTTCATAATTAGGAGCCGTTGTTCCGAAGACAGGGTATGCACTTGTAATTTTATAAATCTGACTTACACCTGTAATAGTTAAGTTGTCACCCGGACTCGGTAATCGAGATAGGTTATTTAAAATTACAGTTAATCCTGTCTGGTATTGATCTGCATAACCAGCTCCTGACACTAACACAACAGTTGAACTACTGTTGTAGCCATTTCCTCTGTTGATAAATGTAGGACTACTTAATGCACCGTTTCCAATCCTTGCTGTTACTTGAACGTTTGTTGTAACATTTGGGTCTGTAACTATAAGTGTAGCGGACGAGAAACTTCCGCCTAAGCTACTAGTAACTAACCCAGACCCTACTTCCCACTCACTAATACTACTAATGATTCCCGAACTAACCGATGCGCGGCCTTTGGTTCTACATCCTGCACTGATAATACTTCCTGAAGAGGATCCCGTTAATGTTGGTATAACTCCAAAATATGTACTAGTAATCCCAAATGCTGTTGCAGAGCCGTATGGTTGGGATGCAACTGTTTGGCGGTCCCATTGTAAACAATCTTCGCTGGTATACGCAACTGTTGATCCAGAATTCAATGCTGTAAATACACCTTGACCGTATGTTACTACAGTTGAAGTGATAGCAATATTGCTACTATACCAGGTAAATCCGTTTGTACTATATGCAGGTACAGAAGATGTGCTAGATACTGCCACGAATGTTTGTTGGCCAAATGCAATGCTTGACCAATTGGTAGAACTTGGCATAGTGCTTATAGTCCAAACACTACCATTTGTACTATATGCCGATACATTGCTCGTAGCAGAAAAGAATACATACGTTCCAGCGCCCTGGGCAGTGAACGGGTTACTAAACGTAATAGTATTAGTGCCTGTATTAACATTAGTTACTGTGGTGTTTACAGGCAAACCTGTTCCGTATGCATACTGTCCATTAGCTATATTAGTGGTGCTACTGACCACCATGGTGTTATAAGTAGTTAGACCAACAGGAGCCTGTGCGCCGCTTACAAAGTTTGATGTCGTAACCGGTGTTCCGTTATTTGAAACTGCAACAAATGTTCCGTTACCGTATGTAACGTTTGACCAGTTAGCAGAACCGTCTGCACTTGTTATACTAGTACTCAAATTAGGGCCGTCAAGGTGTAACAATGCCAACGTGTAAGGATCGCTAATAAAAGCTGTTGTACTTGGGGTGAAAGTTGTTGTATATCTTCCAATATTTTTACTAATTCTCAACTCATCGTGATATCCGGTGAATAAGCTGGCACCAGTCTGATTAGCACCTATTGTTATTGGACCTTGAATGTAATTGTTACTATCAGAATATGTGCTACCTGATTGTGTTCCGTTAACCCACAAAGTTGTTGATCCACTAGTTCTTGATACAGCAATATGTGTCCATGTGGTTGGTGGTACTGGCGAAGATCCAGTAATAACTACAGAACCGTTTACATAAAATACTGGTACATAAGTGGTATTTAAATATACAGTAGGGCTAACTGACGGTGAGCCGGTTGGTCTGAGATCTATCAATATCTGGTTAGCGCCAGCATTACCGATTCGATAGAACCAACCTTCTATCGTAAAATCTCCAGTGCCGAGTGTATAATCTGTACTAGACGGAGATGATACATAAGTGTTAGTTGTTCCGTCTAAGTATAGTGATGTTGAACCAATTTTAACCTGTGTGGTACTTAATCGAGCATTTCCTGTTGCGGTGAATACTCGAGTACTTGAGACATACGAAGCTGTCCAAGTGACCCCGTAGTCAGTACTGTATGCTGTTGCATTGTTACCAATACCGTTTGCAATAATTACAAATATTCCGTTACCGTAAGCAATTTTTGACCAAGTGTTTGTACTAGGCAATGCAAAACTTCTCCAGCCAAGGCCGCCCGACTTGCTTACAAATGCAAGATTTGAAGCAGTTGCTATTGCAACCCAATATCCGTTGCCGTATGCAATACCAGTCCATGCGTTTGATGATGGTAATGCTATCGAGCTCCAAGTTTGGCCGTCAGCAGATCCTGCTCCAGTTTGTCCAAGGCTTGGCAGTGCAATCCAATAGTTTCCACCGTACCCCATTGCTGAATAACTTGCTCCGCCTTGTAATGCAACTGCGCTAGTGTATGTGCTTTGTTGGAATGCTGGTGGACTATATATTAATCTTGGTTCGATAAAGTACACTGAAGTATTGTCTAAGACTGACAGTATTGGTGTCCCTGGATTGATATGATCCCATCCCACTGCCGCTATATTCATAGAGCCAGTCTTGGTTAATAATCCAAACGGGGTAGCACTTGTAGATGTACCTGATACAGTGCCAGTGCTAGCTGACACAGCAAATGTGGTCCCAGTTGATGACGGAATTGATTGAACATAATAAGTTTGACCAATTACTACATTTCCAAACAAGCTAGTTGAGAATGTAGCTGTCATTGCGCCAGTAACACTCAATGTTAATGTCTTAACGGCATTGGTACTGGAACCAATCATAGTCCCAGACGACCCTGACAATGTAAACGATGTACCGCAAGTTCTTGCAGTCATAACACCTGCACCGCCGTTCATAGTGACTGCGCCGCCACCCGGAGTTTG